>OIFU01000487.1_pt1 | contig 16745 bp, 18 predicted proteins | sample 1582141 | NCBI WGS metagenome assembly OIFU01 (sample SAMN07501047, study PRJEB24779) | human gut metagenome | isolation source: stool | host: human infant | place: USA: Pittsburgh, PA
TGAAGCAGAACAAATATTATTAGATACAAGAGATCAAATTTTAGGTGGAAGAGTTTCAACTAAAGATGGTTTAACAGAAGCACAAAATAAAATAAACAAATTATTAGAAAAACAATAAAGATTATTTCTATAAAAGGTAGAAAAATAGTTTCTACCTTTTATTATAAAGATTTAAATAAGGAGACATTAAATGAGTAAAATTAAAGAAAAATTAACTCCACACTTACTTATCCTACCATCAATTCTAGCTTTTGCATTATTCATGTTTTGGCCATTAATTAGAACTGTATACTTAAGTTTCTTTTCGTGGAATATGGTTAAACCGACAAAAACTTTTGTAGGATTAAGCAATTATATCGAAATATTTAATGACCCATTAACTTATAAAATTATGGGAAATACATTTTTATATATAATAATATTACTTTTGGTTAACTTTGTAGCACCATACATATTATCTTTTATACTTTCTGTTGTAATAACAAAGGCAAAAGGGTTTTATAAAAGCGTTATATTCTTACCAAGTGTAATTTCTTTGGTTGTTGGCTCTATTTTATATTTGTGGATTCTTAATCCAATCTCAGGGCCAGCGGCGGCAATTGCAAAGTGGTTTGGAATAACATTACCCATATGGACTAAAACTGATGGACTAGTAGTTGTAATATTAAGTTTAATAACAAGCTGGAAAATCTTCGGTTACAATTTTATCGTTGTACTTGCTGGAGTATCGGGAGTATCTAGTGAGGTTATAGAGGCTGCAAAGCTAGATAATATTCCTATGCATAAGATATTTATAGATATAATAATACCCATGAGTAGTGCGACAGGAATATACGTATTAATTATGACAATAGTTCAGGGGTTGCAATACGTGTTTACACCTATAAAAGTTATTACTCAAGGTGGTCCAAACTATGCAAGTTCCAACGCTATTTACAATGTTTATCAAGAAGCTTTTGTATTATATAAAACAGGAACAGCATCAGCATTTGCCATAATAACAATGGCATTATTCGTAGTATTATTAATATTAGAATTTAAATATGTAGAAAAAGGAGTATATTATGAAAACTAAGTTAAATTCAGAATTTAAATGGCACATACTTTTAGGTATATTTGTGATAATCTCTCTTTTTCCAATTATATTTGCCATATCAAGCTCATTTAAAAGTTTAGGTGAAGCCTACAATAATGTGTTAGGAATTATACCTAACGAACCAACATTAAATAACTATATAGAAGTGTTTAAAAGACTTCCTTTTGTAAATATAACAGGTAATACCTTTTTTATAGCAACAATGGTTACATTATTTAAAGTTACAACATCTGTTTTAGCAGCATATGCATTTGTATACTTTGATTTTAAATATAAAAATATACTGTACTTTATAATGATAAGTACGATATTTATACCTTTTACGGTAACTATGATACCAAATTATTTAACTATATCTCAATTAGGGTTGAGGGACAGTTTGTTGGGAGTTATTTTACCTCAGTTAAGTGATGCAACAGGAATATTTTTGCTTAGGCAATCCATGAGAACTATACCAAAATCACTTATCGAAGTTACGGAATTAGAAAATATAAATCATTTTAAGAGGATGAGAGATATAATTGTTCCAATGGTTAAACCTTCAATAATTTCAACAGGAATAATGTTCTTTATAAACTCTTGGAATGAGTATGTTTGGCCAGTATTAATATTAAAGACAAAGGAAAACTTTACATTGCCTTTAGCATTGCAATTATTCATAAGTGCAGAAGGTGGGACAGACTTTACTATCGCAATGGCAGTATCAGTCATAACAATGATAATACCTTTAATATTATATATAATATTCCAAAAACATATCATAGATACTTTTACATCATCGGGGATAAAAGGATAGGAGAAAATTATGAAAGAAATTGTATTTGAAAATATATGCAAAAGTTATGGGAAAACACATGTTGTTAAAAATTTAAATTTAACTATAAAAGAAGGAGAAAGATTAATCATACTAGGTCCATCTGGTTGTGGAAAATCTACTACTTTAAGAATGATAGCTGGTTTAGAAAAACCAACATCAGGAAACATATATATGGACGGAAAATGTGTAAATGAAGTAAAAAGTGGTGATAGAAATATAGCTATGGTATTCCAGAATTATGCGTTATTTCCGCATATGACAGTCAAAGAAAATATAATTTATGGACTTAAAGCTCATAAAATACCTGAAGATGATATTGATGAAAGATTAAACGCAGCAGTTAAAATGTTAAGGCTAGAAGGGTTAGAAGATCGTAAGCCTAAGGACTTATCTGGTGGTCAGCGTCAAAGAGTTGCTCTTGCAAGAGCTGTGGTAAAAAGAGGAGATTTCTTCTTACTAGATGAGCCCTTGTCAAATCTTGATGCTCAATTAAGAGGTCATGCTAGAAAAGAATTAGTAAAAATTCATGAAACCTACAATCAAACTTTTATATACGTAACTCATGATCAAGTGGAAGCAATGACTATAGGAGATAGAGTAGCATTAATGAACAAAGGTGACTTACAAATGCTTGATACACCACAAAATGTATATAATAAACCAAGAAATATATTCACTGCAAAGTTTATAGGTTCTCCGTCAATGAATATATTTGATGTTGATTATAAAAGTGGAGCGATTAATATAAATAACCAAGTAATAAATTTATCAAATGAATGGATTAAACTTATAGAGTCTAATGGAGCAAGTAAATTGTCTTTTGGAGTCAGACCAGAGCACGTGGAATTATCTATCGTAAAAATAGCGAATTCATTCAAAGGTATTGTTAAATATATTGAAGATTATGGAAATAAAATAGGGGTATATTTTGAAATTGAAGGCAATGAAGTAATTGCATTAGTTGATGAAGATACATTTAAAAAAGGTGATGAAATATACTTTAAGCCTAATTTTAGAAAAATTCACTTATTTAATAGAGAAACTACTATGTCTATTGGATATCCGGAGGAGAAATAAGTATGAATATTTATATAAGTACAAATATGTTTAAAGTGAATCAGCTAGAAGAAGTATTTAATATACTTGAACATATTCCACATGAAAATGTAGGAATAGAACTATTTGTAGAGTTTCATAATCCAGAATTTATGGAGGTTGTTAATAAGAATATGGAAAGATTGAATAAATATAAAATTTCAATGCATGGTCCATATTACAAAACAGAGCATTCTTCAGAAATAGGTTCTGATTCATATAATATATCAAAAAAATATTTTATAGACACACTAAAATTATCCCAAAAGTTAGATAGTTCTTACATAGTATATCATCACAATAATTGTAAAATACACGATAAAAAAGTAATGATTAAGAACTCTAAAATAAACTTAGAAGAATTAAATAAATTAGCAAAAGACTATAATGCTAAAATAGTGATAGAAAATGCAGGTGTAATATCTAGGCAGAATATATTATTTGATCAGGAAGAGTTTATTCAAATTTGTAAAGAGAGTAATCAGGATGTATTAATAGATATTGGGCATGCATTTGCAAATGGATGGAATTTAGAATATGTTATAAAAGAGTTGAAAAACAAAATAATATCCTATCATTTACATAATAATGACGGCAAAAAGGACAGTCATGATTCTATATTTTATGGAAGTTTTAATATAGATGAGTTTCTTGAAATTTACAATAAATACACGAATAAAGCAGATTTAGTATTAGAGTATAATAAAGATTACAGAAAAAAGGTGAATATACTAATTGAAGATATAGACTACATAAAATCAAGAATTAAATAATAAGTAAGAAGACATTGTTAATAATCAATGTCTTTTTTTACTTACTGAGACAGAATACTAGCTTAAAGCACTATATTTACTATTGGAAAATTATCATAAAATTTATATAAGAATAGTGTTAAAATGTATAAATAATAAGATGATAATAAAAATACTTAATTAATGGAGGAAATTATGAATATTTTAGATATAGGAATAGATATTGTAGAAATTGGAAGAATAAAAAATGCTTTAGATAGTAATGGCAATTTTCTAAAAAAATTATTTACTGATAAAGAAATAGAATTATTTAGATCAAAAGGATATGCACCACAAACAATCGCTGGAAACTTTGTAGCCAAAGAAGCCATCAGTAAATCTTTGGGATTAGGGATAAGAGGTTATGACTTTAAAGATATAGAAATACTAAGAGATAAATTGGGAAAACCCATAGTAAAAACACATAATAATTTAGAAAAAATATGTGAAAGTTATAATGTTTTAGAAATAAAAGTATCAATATCTCATGGAAAAGATTATGCTATTGCCAATGCTATGACTATAATAAAAGATAATTAAAAATTATTTACAAGAAAAAAATTTACATAAAAGAGGTTGACTTATTGATTTGAATGTAATATAGTTTGAATATCAAAACAAAACTAGATTATAAATTTATTAATAATTTTAGGTTGTTTTGAATATTATATTTTGATAATCAAAATATTTTTAAATCAAATATAAAAAGAAGGAGAAATCTATGAAAGAGGTAATTATAGAAGGTTTAGGAAAATATACACCTTCCCACTTAGTTACTAATGATCAGTTGAGTGAAATCATTGATACTAGTGACGAATGGATTTATTCACGAACTGGCATAAAAAGTAGATATATTTCTAGAGGTGAAGATACATCTTATATGGCAGCAAAAGCTGGTGAAAAAGCTTTGGAAAATGCAAATGTAAGCCCATTAGATGTGGATTTGATAGTAGTAGCGACTTGTACTCCGGATATGTTTACTCCATCTACGGCATGCATAGTTCAAAGCATCATAGGTGCAGATAATGCCCTTGCCTTTGATATAAGTGCTGCATGTTCTGGATTTATATATGGATTAGATGTAGCAAAAGCCCTCATGAAATCAAATAATTACAAACATGCACTAGTTATAGGTGCTGAAAATCTTTCAAAATCACTTGATTGGGAAGATAGAGGTACATGTGTGTTGTTTGGTGATGGTGCAGGAGCTGCTATTCTGTCAAAAAGTGATGACTTGGGACTTATGAGTTCTTTTTGTAAATCAGAAGGAAGCAAATATAAATGTATAACAATTGAAGGTAATGATGTAGACAGCCCATTTGTGGAGAATAAAACAATTAGACATTCTAAATTAAAGATGGATGGTGGTGAAGTATTTAAATTTGCTACCTCTGTCATAGTAAGTTCAATTAACAAAATACTTAAAGAAAATAATTTAAATATAAATGATATTGATTATATAATTCCACATCAAGCAAATGTAAGAATTATTCAGTATGCTGCTAAAAAACTAAAAGTGGATATGGATAAATTTTATATTAATATGGAAGAGTATGGAAATACTTCTGGTGCATCCATACCAATTGCATTGAGTGATATGGATGAAAAAGGATTACTAAAAAAAGATAGTAAAATTATATTAGTCGGATTTGGTGCAGGCCTTACATATGGGGCAACTTTAATAAATTGGGCTATTTAATTTGAAAATAAATAAGAATTAAGGAAATTTAAAATTAACAAGATTAACTAAGATTAGAGAATTAACTAAGATAACTGGAATAGTAAAGAAAATTAAGATTACAAAAATAATAAAAATTAAAACTAAGAAAATTTATGGAGGATTTAAAAATGATATTTGAAAAATTACAAGGAATAATGGAAGAAAACTTATCAATAGAAAGAGATGAAATAAAACTAGACAGTACTTTTCAATCTTTAGGAATAGATTCACTAGATACATTTCAATTAATAATAGAAATAGAAGAAGAGTTTGGAATAGAAGTTGAATCACCAGAAAATATGAAAACTATAAAAGACGTAGTTGACTACATAGAAGAAAAGACAAAAGAAAAAGTACAATAATAAGATGTGGTTGCAGGAGGAAATATGAAAACTTCAAGGATAACAGAATTACTTAATATAGAATATCCAATAATTCAAGGAGGTATGGCTTGGATTTCTGATGCTAATTTAGCAGCGGCAGTTAGTGAGGCAGGAGGCTTAGGAATTATAAGTGGAGTAGGAAGTACAGACGATGTTAGAGCTGAAATCAAAAAAACTAAGTTACTTACTAAAAAGCCCTTTGGAATTAACATAATGCTTATGAGAGATAACATTGATGAAATTGCCAAACTAGTATGTGATGAGCAAATTGCTGTAGTAACTACTGGTGCAGGAAGTCCAGGTAAATATATTGAAGATTGGAAAAAACATAATGTGAAAGTAATACCTGTTGTCCCTTCTGTAGCAATTGCAAAAAGGATGGAAAAATTCGGTGCAGATGCAGTTATAGTAGAAGGGATGGAAGCAGGAGGTCATATTGGTCAATTGACAACTATGAGTTTAGTACCTCAAGTTGTGGATGCAGTGGATATCCCTGTAATAGCAGCAGGAGGAATAGGTGATGGAAGGGGTATGGCAGCATCACTTATGCTTGGAGCTTGTGGAGTTCAAATGGGAACTAGATTTTTAGTATCTGATGAATGTAAGGTACATGAAAATTATAAAGATAGAGTTTTAAATGCAAAAGATATAGACACTGAAGTTACTGGAACAAGCACATCTCATCCAGTTAGAGTTTTGAGAAATAAACTTACTAGAGAATATATTAAGCTAGAAAAAACTAATGCTGATCCTGTGGAGATAGAAGCTTTAGGAAAAGGAGCCTTAAGAAGAGCTGTAGTAGATGGAGATATTAATAACGGCAGTGTTATGGCAGGTCAGATAGCTGGTCTTGTTAGCAAGAAACAAAGTTGTGAAGAAATTATAAATGAATTAATGAGTGAATTAGATTTAGTACTTGGGAGGGTTTGCAATGAGTAATAAAATAGCATTTCTTTTTCCAGGTCAAGGATCACAATATATAAACATGGGAAAAGACTTATATGACAATATAGAGAGTTGCAAAGATATATTTGATAGAGGTGAAGAAATCCTAAATATGCCTATAAAGAATTTAATTTTTAATGGTTCTATTGAAGAATTAACAAGGACTAAAAATAGTCAGCCAGCAATAATGCTAACATCTTTAGCTTGTGTAAAAGCTTTAGAAGAAGAAGGAATTGAAGCTAGTTATGCGTTAGGATTATCTTTAGGAGAATATGGAGCCTTAGTATATGGAGGAATGCTTTCTTTTGAAGATGGAATGAAGCTTATAAAGAAAAGAGCACAGATTATGGATTCAGAAGTAAGTTCAGAAGAAGGAACTATGGCAGCTGTATTAAAGCTTGATAATGAAAAAGTTGAAGAGCTTATAAAAAGATCTAGTGAGTTTGGTCTTGTGGAAGGTGCAAACTATAACTGTCCTGGGCAAGTTGTAATATCAGGAGATCATAAGGCGATAAAAGCAAGTATGAAAATAGCAAAAGAACTAAAAGGAATAGTAGTTCCTTTAAAAGTAAGTGGACCTTTCCATAGTTCAATTTATGAAAAAGCTAGTTATAAATTTTATGAAGAATTAAAAGAAGTAAATATAAACAAATTTGAAAAGAACGTTTACTCTAATGTAAAAGGAAGTTCTTATGAAGAACGTGATGATGTGAAGGAGTTATTAAGACAACAAATAATGTCATCAGTACTTTTTGAAAAGAGTATAAGAGATATGATTGACAAAGGTGTTAATACTTTTGTAGAGGTAGGTCCAGGTAAAACTTTAACTGGATTTGTAAAGAAAATAGATAAAGATGTAAAAATCTATAATGTGGAAGATTTAAAGTCTTTAGGAGAAACAGTTGAAAGTTTAAAACTTGAAAAAATTAATGCTTAAGCTTTGAATAACGGGAGGAAAATTAATGTTACAAGGAAAATGTGCAGTAATTACAGGTGCTTCTAGAGGTATAGGTAGAGAAATTGCTTTAAAATATGCCAAGGAAGGTGCTAATATAGTGCTTAATTATAGAAATAGTGAAACAGAAGCTCTTCAGTTAAAGGAAGAATTAGATAAGTTAGGATCTAATACTTTGATTATCAAAGCGAATGTAAGTAATTTTGAAGAAGCTGAAAGATTAATAAAAGAAGCTAAAGAAGTTTTTGGAAGAGTAGATATATTAGTTAACAATGCTGGTATAACAAAAGATAATTTAATAATGAGAATGAAAGAAGAAGATTTTGATAGTGTTATAGATGTTAATTTAAAAGGAGCATTTAATTGCTTAAAGGCAGTAACTCCAATAATGATAAGGCAAAAAGAAGGTAAAATAATAAATATGTCTTCTGTAGTAGGTGTTATAGGTAATGCAGGGCAGGTAAATTACTGCGCATCAAAAGCAGGCCTTATCGGTATGACAAAGTCTTTAGCACGTGAAATCGGAGGCAAAAACATTAATGTAAATGCCATTGCTCCAGGATTTATAGATACTGATATGACAAAAGTTCTTAGTGAAGATCAAAAGAAAAATATAATGTCTCAAGTGCCTCTTAAAAGGTTAGGTCAGGCAGATGATATTGCTAATTTAGCATTGTTTTTAGCTAGTGAGCAATCTAATTATATAACAGGTCAAGTCATCCATGTTGATGGCGGAATGGCAATGTAGGAGGTTTTTATGAGTAGAAGAGTAGTTATAACAGGTGTAGGTGCTATTACCCCTATAGGAAATAGTGTTGAAGAATTTTGGACTAATGCTAAAAATGGAAAATTAGGAATCGACTTTATTAAGTCAATTGAGGTTGAAAATCTAGATGTGAAAATAGCTGGAGAAGTTAAAGACTTAAAAATAGAAGATTATTTAGATAAAAAAGAATGTAGAAGACTTGATAAATTTACACAATATGCACTTATAGCAAGTGAAGAGGCAATAAAACAATCAGGTCTTAATATGGATGAAATAGATAAAAATAGAGTTGGTGTAATGGTAGGTTCGGGCATAGGAGGTTTTCATACTCACGAAAATGAATTTGGAAATTTACATAAAAAAGGACCAAAAAGAATATCTCCAATGTATATTCCAATGACTATTATTAATGCAGGAGCTGCCAATATTGCTATAAAGTATGGAGCAAGGGGAACTTGTACATCAGCTGTAACAGCTTGTGCCACAGGAACTAATAACATAGGAGATGCATTTAGACATATAAAACATGGATATGCAGACGTGATGATAAGTGGGGGGTGTGAAGCATCTATTACTCCAATAGCTATAGCTGGATTTAGTAATATGAAAGCTTTAAATTCTAAAAACACACCTGAGAAAGCATCTATACCATTTGATAAAGATAGAAGTGGATTTGTTATGGGGGAAGGTGCAGGTATACTAGTTATGGAAAGTTTAGAGCATGCACTAGAAAGAGGAGCAAATATACTATGTGAAATAGTAGGATATGGATCAACTTGTGATGCATACCATATAACTTCTCCAGATCCAGAAGGTATAAGTGCATCAAAAGCAATGAAAGATGCAATTGACGAAGCAGGGATAAATACAAGTGAAGTTTCTTATATAAATGCTCATGGTACATCAACACCATATAATGATTTATTTGAAACAAGAGCGATTAAAAAAGTATTCAAAGAAGATGCAAAAAATATTCCTATTTCTTCAACTAAATCGATGACAGGTCATTTATTAGGAGCAGCTGGAGCAATAGAATCTATAGCTTGTATAAAATCTTTACAAGAAGGGTTTATACATCCAACTATAGGTTATAGTGAAAGTGAAGAAGAACTTGACTTAGACTATGTTCCTAATGTGGGAAGAGAAAAAGAACTTAGATATGCTTTAAGTAATTCGTTAGGGTTTGGTGGTCACAATGCTTCGTTATTATTTAAAAAATGGGACTAAAATAGGAGGAAAATATGAGATTTGATGAAGTAAAAGAACTTATTGAACTTATTAATAACTCCGACTTATCTTATTTTGAAATGAGAGATGATAAAGAGTTTATAAAAATGGATAAATCAATTACAAGGAATTATATATCTAATAGTAATGATTTATTTGATAATAATTTAAATAAGTTAGCTATTACTGATTTAAGTAATGATGTTGATATAAAAACAGAAGTTAAAGAAAATATTGAAGAAAATTACCCTTCACAAAATAATGATGATGCAGATGTAGAAGCAATAGTTTCACCCATAGTAGGTACGTTTTATGAAGCCATGTCTCCAGAAGATGAGCCATTTGTAAGTATAGGTCAAAAAATAAACAAAGGCCAAGTAGTTTGTATTGTTGAAGCCATGAAACTTATGAATGAAATTAGTGCAGAATTTGATTGTGAAATAGTAAGTGTACTAGGTGAAAATGGAAAAATGGTTCAATACGGAGAGCCATTATTTAAAGTAAGGAGAGTATAAATGTTAACTGTTAAGGAGATAAGAGATATTTTACCTCATAGATATCCATTTTTAATGATAGATAGAGTAGAAGAAGTAGTAGAAGGAGAAAGTGCAAAAGGTTATAAAAATGTAACTATAAATGAAAATTTTTTCAATGGACATTTTCCTGATTATCCTGTGATGCCAGGAGTATTAATATTAGAAGCATTGGCTCAGATGGGAGCAATATGTATACTTTCCATGGAAGACTTTAAAGGAAAAATAGGATTTTTAGTTGGAGCAGATAAAGTAAGATGGAAAAAGCAAGTAACACCTGGAGATAAGCTTGAGCTAGAAATAGAGATAGTAAAACTAAGAGGAAATATTGGCATTGGAAAAGGTAAAGCTACTGTAGATGGAAGTTTAGTTTGTGAAGGCGAAATAATGTTTGCTATTGGGTAGGTGATATTATGTTAAAGAAAATTCTTATAGCTAATAGAGGAGAAATTGCGGTAAGAATAATTAGAGCTTGTAGAGAGCTTAATATAAGTACTGTGGCAATTTATTCTGAGCAGGATAAAGATGCTCTTCACACACAAATGGCAGATGAAGCTGTTTGTGTGGGAGGTCCCCTTAGTAAAGATAGTTATTTAAATATGGCAAATATTTTGAGTGCATGTGTTTTGACGGGGTGTGAAGGTATACATCCCGGTTTTGGATTTTTATCGGAAAATCCAAAGTTCGCAAAAATGTGTAAAGAATGCAATATAAAATTTATTGGTCCAGATTATGAAACTATTGAGCTAATGGGAGATAAAGCAAGAGCTAGAGAAATAATGAAAAAAGCAAATGTTCCTGTAGTACCAGGATATGAAGGAGAAATACTTTCCTATGATCATGCTCTTGATTTAGCTAAGGATATAGGATTTCCACTAATGATAAAAGCCGCTGCCGGTGGTGGTGGTAAAGGAATAAGAATAGTAAGAGACATTAATGAATTTAAACATAATTTTGAAGCTGCCAAACTTGAAGCAAAAGCTTGTTTTGGTGAAGATAAGGTTTATATTGAAAAATTTATAGAAAATCCAAGACATATAGAATTTCAAATCTTAGCTGATGAACATGGTAAAGTAGTTCATCTAGGTGAAAGAGAATGTTCACTGCAAAGAAATAACCAAAAGGTTTTAGAAGAAGCTCCATCTGTTTTTTTAAATGATAATTTAAGAGAAAAGATGGGAAAAGTTGCAGTTAAAGCAGCAGAGGCTGTTGATTATAAAAACGCAGGAACAATAGAATTCTTAGTGGATGACAATGGAGAGTTTTATTTCATGGAAATGAATACAAGAATTCAAGTTGAACATCCCATTACAGAAATGGTTACTAATATAGATATAGTAAAAGAACAGCTAAAAATAGCTTCAAATATGGAAATGGAAATTAATCAAGAAGATATAAAAATATCTGGTCATGCTATAGAGTGTAGAATAAATGCAGAAGATCCGAAGAATAATTTTAGACCATGTCCAGGAGTAGTGACAGAATTATATACTCCATCAGGATTGGGAGTTAGAGTAGACAGTGCTATTTATTGTGGTTATGAAATTCCACCATATTATGACTCAATGATAGGCAAGCTAATTACATTTGGAGATGACAGAGAAAATGCCATAATAAAAATGAAAAGAGCTTTAGATGAATTTGCTATAGGTGGAGTTACAACAAATATAGATTTTCAATATGAAATACTTGAACATGAGGATTTTATAAATGGAAATTATAATACTTCTTTTATAGAGAATAAGTTGGTGAATAATAATGCTTAAAAATTTATTTAGAAAAAGAGAATATGTAATGGTAAGTTCTAGAACTCTAAATGATGATTCACATCTTCCTAATATACCTAATGGAAAATGGATTAATTGCCCAAAGTGTAAGAACATACTTTATAAAGAAGACTTGGAAAGAAATCATAAAGTTTGTATAGGTTGTGGACATCATTTTAATATTTCAGCTAAAAAAAGAATAGAGCAAATATTTGATGAAAATAGCTTTGTGGAGATGTTTGATGATGTAAAAACAGGGAATCCACTAAATTTTGAAGGATATGAAGATAAATTAGAATTAAACCAAGTAAAGTCAGGTTTAGAAGAAGCTGTCATAGCTGGAACTGGAGAAATAAATTCTCTAAAAGTGGCAACTGCAATTATGGATAGTAATTTTATGATGGGAAGTATGGGATGTGCTGTTGGGGAAAAGATAACACGAATTGTGGAGTATGCCACAGAAAATAAACTTCCTCTTATTATTTTTACAGCATCAGGAGGAGCTAGAATGCAAGAAGGAATTTTCTCTCTTATGCAAATGGCTAAAACTTCTCTTGCCATATCTAGACATGACAAGGCAGGACTACTATATATTAGTGTCATAACTCATCCAACAACAGGAGGGATTACAGCTAGTTTTGCCATGGAAGGAGATATAATCATAAGTGAGCCAAATGCAGTTATTGGATTTGCAGGAAGAAGAGTAATAGAAAATACAATAAATGAGAAGTTACCAGAGGATTTCCAAAGTGCAGAATTTGCATTGGAAAAGGGATTTATAGATTCTATTGTAAAAAGAAGAGATTTAAAAAACTACTTAAATAAAGTTTTAAGATTACATGGGGTGAGTGAAAATGCAAAATAATGAAGATATAATATGGGATAAGGTAAATCTAGCAAGACACAAAGATAGACCGAATGCTAAGTTTTATATAGAAAATATATTTGATGATTTTATTGAACTCCATGGTGATAGATCTTTTAGAGATGATAGAGCTATAATTGGTGGAATTGGTAGTATAAATAATATAAATGTTACAATTATTGGTATAAATAAAGGTAAAAATACAAAAGAAAATATAGATATGAACTTTGGAATGGTTCATCCAGAAGGTTACAAAAAAGCATTGAGGTTAATGAAGCAAGCAGAAAAGTTTAAAAGACCTGTTATTTGTTTTGTTGATACTCCAGGTGCTTTTTGTGGTATAGGAGCGGAAGAGAGAGGTCAAGGTCATGCTATTGCTCAAAACTTATTAGAAATGAGCAGATTGAAGACTCCGATAATATCAATAATAATAGGAGAAGGTGGTAGTGGAGGCGCTTTGGCCCTTGCATTAGGAGATAAAATATACATGATGGAAAATTCCATTTATTCAATTTTATCTCCAGAAGGATTTGCATCTATACTATGGAAAGATATGAGTAAAGCTAAAAAGGCAGCTTCAGCAATGAAGATAACTTCTCAAGATTTAAAGGATTTTGGGATAATAGATGATATTATAATGGAACCAGAGAACGGAGCTCATACAAATCCAGTTCAAGCTGTTGATAATATAAAAAAGTATATACAAACAGATTTAGAAAAATTGAAAAATTTGAACTATGAATATTTGTTAAAAAATAGATATAATAAGTTTAGAAAAATAGGTAATTAAGAAGATGATAAAAATAGCATGATTTTTAAATTATAAAATAAAATCCCGAGCTCTTTTGAGACTGGGATTTATTTTTATGCAAATAAATATTGTTAAAAAATAAACTAATTTTAAGTGAAGTAATATATTGAAAATATTACCAGGATGTAATACAATATAATCAAAATATAGCCAATATATCATAAATATATAACACGTTATTTTGTTTGTGAAAATATAATAGGGGGGAAGTTTGATGGAAAAGGAAGATGTAAAGATAAGAAAGTTTATGTACTATGTAAATGGAGAATATAAAGAATCTAGTACGGAAAAGTATACAGAAGTATATGACCCGAGTACGGGAAAGGTTGAGGGATTAGTACCATGTTGTACAGAATTAGAAGTAGAAGAAGCTATACAAGCTGCAAAAGCTGCTTTCCCAGTTTGGTCATCTACACCAGTTATGAAGCGTTCACAAGTATTATACAAGGTTCGCCAATTAATAGAAGAAAATTTAGATGAATTAACTGAATTAGTTGCTAGAGAACATGGTAAAGTTTTAGATGAGGCAAAAGGTGATGTATTAAAAGCAAAAGAAGGTACTGAACTTGCTTGTCAAATTCCTACTCAAATGATGGGTGACTCATTAATGAATATATCTAATGGTGTTGATACAGTTTTGTATAGAGAATCAATAGGTGTATTTGCAGGTATAGTTCCTTTTAACTTCCCAGCTATGATACCTATGGGATGGATGGCACCATCTTGTATAGCAGCCGGTAATACAATAGTACTTAAGGTTTCAAGTTCTACACCTAGAACAGCTCTTAGAATGGTTGAATTATACAAAGAAGCTGGAGTACCAGATGGTGTTATAAATGTAGTTACTTGTACAAGAAATGAAGCAGAAATATTCTTAACTCACAAAGATGTAAAAGGGATAACTTTTGTAGGAACTACTAACGTTGGGAAGCATATATACTCAACTGCTGCAGCTCATGGAAAAAGAGTTCAAGCTTTATGCCAAGCTAAAAACCATGCACTAGTACTTAAAGATGCAGCCATAGAAAGATCTGCTGCAGGTATTATAAATGCTGCATTTGGTTGTGCAGGGGAGAGATGTATGGCACTTCCAGTAGTTGCTGTCGAAGAAGAAGTAGCAGATGAATTAGTAGAAGCTATAGTAAGACTTGCTAAGGATATAAAAGTAGGACCAGCTTATCATAAAGACAGTACCTTAGGTCCAGTTGTTGATGCAAAACATAAGGCGAATGTATTAAACTGGATAGAAAAAGGTATAGAAGAAGGTGCAGATTTAATATTAGATGGAAGAGATGTTAAGGTAGAAGGTTTTGAAAATGGATTCTACATAGGACCAACTATATTTGATAATGTAACAGAAGATATGTCTGTGGGAAGTAATGAAATATTTGGACCAGTACTTTGTATAAAAAGAGTTAAGAGTTTTGAACATGGTTTAGAATTAATGAATAATAATCCATTTGCAAATGGATCTATAATATATACTCAAAGTGGATACTATGCAAGAGAATTTTCAAAGAGAACTCATGGAGGAATGGTAGGGGTAAACGTTGGTATACCTGTTCCTGTTGGAGTATTTCCATTCTCTGGACATAAAGATTCATTCTTTGGTGATTTACACTGTTTAGGAAAAGATGCAGTTAGATTCTTTACAGAAAGCAAATGTGTAACAACTAGATGGTTTGATGAACAAGAAATGAAAAATACTAAAGTATCTACATGGGACGGTACTATGTAAGAGTAGAAATTTCAAAAAAGGTGTAATACATATTTATGTATTACACCTTTTAATTTTGGTTATAGGATATAGCTAATAATCTTATTAACTGTATGCAATTAGTTATTTTACTCATCACATATAACCAATGATATATCATTTGAGTAGCAAAAGTTTGAATATTTCTTAGGTGGATTTTTATCTGTAATTAAATAATCAATATCTTCCAATTTCCCATAAGTAACTAAGGAAGAGTGGTCAAACTTAGATGAGTCTACTAATAAGTATGTAGATAGACTCTTTTCCATAGCTAGTTTTTTAATCTCTGACTCTAAAGGATGAGAATTTGTAATACCGCATTCTATAGAGATACCAGTAGAAGCCATGAAGGACTTAGTTATATTATATTTCCTTAAAATAGTTGTTGTATCTACACTTACAAGGGAATTTGTTTTTCTAATTAAATTCCCAGGAAGACATATTATATTTAAGTTAGAATAATCTAATGACTTTACTACTATTTCTAAATTATTTGTTATTATTGTTATGTTTTGCTTATCTTTTAAATAATCAATAACAGAAAGAGTAGTAGTACCAGAATCCATAAAAATAACATCTCCATCGTTTATGTAATTAGCACATTGCTCTCCTATTTTAGATTTAGAGGTAATATTTTTAATACTTCTTTCGTTAAAAGGGATTAATGTTGGAGCTTCATTAAGAGCAACACCACCATATACTTTTTTAATAGTACCTTTATTTGTTAATTCGTTGATATCTCTTCTAATTGTATTTTTAGATACTTCAAAAACCTCACAAAGTTTATCAAGAGAAACATTTTTATGTTGTATAATATACTCTTCTATATCTGAAATTCTATTTGTTCTCATATTGTTTTTCACCTCCATAATCCATTATAATTCTGTTTACATATATAATATATATCAAAATATTAAAAAAATAAACTATTAAAATTAAAAAATACAAAAATAAATCATGAATTACCCAATAGTTAACAAAAATATTATAAAAATATAACAAAAACTGTTGATAAATTAAAATTATAGGTCTATAATATAATCAAGATACAAAAAGAATTAGCTAAAAACAAATGGGGGGAATAATAAATGGCAAATATATTTTTAACACCTAACAAAATTATTACGGGAGAAAATGCTTTAGAATTATCATCATGTCATATTAAGACCTTAGGAAAAAAAGCCTTAATTGTAACTGATAATATGATGATTAAATTAGG
>OIFU01000488.1_pt1 | contig 16684 bp, 18 predicted proteins | sample 1582141 | NCBI WGS metagenome assembly OIFU01 (sample SAMN07501047, study PRJEB24779) | human gut metagenome | isolation source: stool | host: human infant | place: USA: Pittsburgh, PA
GAAGGGGAAGAAGCTTTCTACCAACTCATTAGTGCATTACAAAATGGTAAGGATGGATTAGGAGAAGAAATCCCTGGTGTACGAGGCCGCCATATTACAGGTCAACTTATGGGATCCACTGAGGCCGTAGAGGTTAAAGATCTTAGCACTATTCCATTCCCATATGTAGAAGAGGATATGGAGGATTTAGAACATAAAATTATCTACTATGAGTCCTCTCGTGGTTGTCCGTTCTCTTGTCAGTATTGCTTATCTGGCAATAAGAATACAGTGCGATTCTTCCCACAAGAGCGAACCTTCAAAGAGTTACAATGGTTTATCGACCATAAGGTAAAGCAAGTTAAGTTTGTAGATAGAACATTTAACTGTGCACCACATCACCATCGTCCGTTGATGGAATTTATGCGAGATGCTAATACAGAGACGAACTTCCATTTAGAGATGGAACCTGAGCTCATGACAGAATGGGAAACAAATATTCTTTGTAAAACACCGCCAGGTCGTATTCAAATCGAAGTGGGCGTACAAAGTACACATAAAAAGACCTTAGATGCTATTAACCGATATAACGATTGGCCGTACATTCAAAAGGCAATTCGTCCTATTATTGAGGCTGGTCGTACCCATGTGCATATGGATTTAATTGTAGGTTTACCTCATGAAAATAAAGCGCGATTTGGATTATCCTTTAACGATTTATTTAGCTTACAACCTCATGCGCTACAAATAGGTTTCTTAAAACTATTAAAAGGCTCTGGTGTACGCCGCATGGAGGAATACCAATATATTAGTGATCCTTTAGCGCCTTACGAAGTTTTGAGTACCCATGTATTACCTTATAAAGATGTACGCTTCTTAAAACATTTTGAAGATGTATTTGAACGTTTCTATAATAGTGAACGTTTTAGAACTGTCTTTGGCTATATTGGTAGTAAGCTCATAAAGGAACATACTGATACATCCATAACTGGTGAGGATACAGTAACAAATCATGTACCACCTATGAAAAAGTATGATCCTTATAAAGTGGAGTCTAAAAAAGATGCTTTCACCTATTTCTGTGAAATGACACAGGCTTGGCTCGATGCGGGAAATCATAAGGTTAATTTGAAAGATATCGACCAAATCGAGTTCTTATATAATTTCTTCTTGTCTAAGGGGGACAATGTGGCCGCTGAATTACTACAATACGATACCCTTGTAAGTTATCGTGGTAAGGTTCGCAGCGAAGCCGTTGGTTTGCCGAAGCAGACAAAGGAACTTTTACAAGAAGGGGAAGCATTCTGGCGCAACGAAGAGATTGCATCTCAGTATATTCCAAACTATACCTTCAAAGAATGGCGCAAAATTCGCCAACAATACGTAGAAATGCCTATGTCTAAGGCCACGGCACATGTATTAGGTATAGAAAATGTACCAAATACACCATTTACAGTAGTGATAGACGTTAATAAAGAGGTAAAACCGTTTATACGTCCTGAAATAGAGGCTTGTTAGTAATATAAAAATAGTAATTTTTGATAGTTGAAATATTACATAATAAGCGATGATTGGTTAGTTAAATAGGAGTGTTATGACCGATACAACGAGACCAAAACGATACCGCATGGTATCTAAATATTATAAAGAAACCTATGGGGAAAAGGTTTATAAATTGCCTGTTGCCTTACCGCTGACGTGTCCAAATCGAGATGGTTCAGCCGGCGTAGGGGGCTGTACCTTCTGTGGTGAAATCGGTGCGGGCTATGAAAATCGTCCTGCTTGGATGACAGTGCGCATGCAATTAGAGGAAAACATTGCTCACATAGGTCCTAAATATAAGGCGAAAAAATTTATACCTTATTATCAAAACTTTAGTAATACTTATTTGGGACTTGATGATTTTAAAAGCTATATGGAGCAAGGCTGCATCGACGAAGCCGTAGGTATTGCTATTGCGACGCGACCAGATTGTATAGCCGATGAATACTTAGATATATTGGCTGATATTAGAGATCGCTTTCAAAAGGATATCTATATTGAATTAGGATTGCAAACGGTCAATTATGATACATTAGAGAAAATTAATCGGGGTCATGATTTAGCTCAGTTTATTGATGCTGTATTGCGGATTAAGAGATTTGGATTTAATGTAACAACCCATATGATAGTAAATCTTCCATGGGATACTATGAAGGATACCATTGAAGGAGCCCGTATCTTATCAGCACTCGGTGTGGATCAAGTTAAATTACATGCCTTATATATTGTGAAAAATACATTGATGGCCAAGTGGTACCAAGAAGGACAGTTCACCTTAATCAGTGCAGAAGAATATGCTGACCGTGTAGTCAACTTTATCCGTCATTTACACCCTGACATTGTACTGCAGCGTCTTGTTGGGCGAGCGCCTGAAGATAATACATTATTTACGAACTGGTCCATGGGGTGGTGGCGTGTTCAAGATTTAATTGATGATAAATTAGACGAACTGGATGCCCATCAAGGTGATTTATGTGATTATTTAAACGGCAAAGCCGTTCGTAAGTTTATAGATTAGGAGGTTGTATGAGCGAACAAGTATTTACATTTCCTACATATGACCTAGCACAATCCATACTAGGTCAACATAATCGATATTTACATATGATGCTTGAAGTCATCTCTGTAGATGTAGTGGCACGCGGGGATACTGTGGTTATCAAGGGCGATGAAAAGCAAGTAGAGGCTCTGTATCGTACGTTAGAGGAACTGGTATTTTTATATCGTGAAGGCAGTACCATTACTGAGTCCCAAGTTCGTATTGCGGCGAAACTCGTAGCGAACGGTAAAGCTGATGCTGTACATACTATGTTTGAAGATACCTTATCCGTTAATATGCGCGGTAAAAATATTACGCCTAAAACGGAAGGTCAGAAATACTATGTAGATAGCATCCGTAAAAACACCATTACCTTTGGTATAGGCCCTGCCGGTACAGGTAAAACATTCCTAGCCGTAGCGTTAGCCGCATTCTATTTAAAAAATCGCAATGTAGATAAAATCATTTTGACTCGTCCTGCTGTAGAGGCTGGTGAACGATTAGGCTTCCTACCTGGTGAATTACAAGACAAGGTAGATCCTTATTTGCGACCTCTTTATGATGCATTACATGAAATGTTTGGCATCGAGCAAGTACAACGCTTTATGGAACGTGGTACTATCGAGGTAGCACCATTAGCATATATGCGTGGTCGTACCTTAGAAAACGCCTTCGTTATTCTAGACGAAGCTCAAAATACGACGGCTGAGCAGATGAAGATGTTCTTAACCCGTTTAGGTAACAACTCTAAAATGGTAGTCAACGGTGATAAGACACAAATTGACTTGCCACCACGTGTTGTGTCTGGTCTCGGCGAGGCTGAAAAGGTATTGCGTCATGTACCTGGTATTAATATGGTTTACTTTAGCGATCAAGACGTTGTTCGTCACGATTTAGTTGGTCGTATTGTAAAAGCTTACGATCAGTATCATGAACGCAAATTAGCTGGTGAGACTGCGGAAACTAACGTAGCATCTAAAGAGCCTGTAGCGAAAGGATAATCATGTATATACATATTAGCTATGATGAAGGAATTCAAGAGGATCCCAATATTGAGGCTGTTATACGCAAGGTCTGTGATGAAGTGAGTCGCGTATATGGTCTTGAAGAAGATGAAATGAGTATTTTACTCTGCGATAATGCTAAGATTCACGAGCTTAACAAAGAATATCGCGGCATCGATAGACCTACCGATGTATTGTCCTTTGCCCTTAATGAAGGGGATGACTACGAAGGCAGTGAAGAGGAACATCACTTACTTGGTGATATGATTATTTCCTTAGAGCGCACTCGTGAACAGGCTATTGAATATGGACATAGCTTTGAACGAGAATTAGCGTATTTAACGACTCACAGTTGCTTACATATCTTAGGCTATGACCATATGAACGACGAAGATAAAAAAGAGATGCGTACTGAAGAGGAATTTATCTTAGGTAATCTCGGTTATGTGCGGGAGGATGCACCATATAATGAATAAGAACGAACATTTTAAATCTGGCTTTGTTGCCGTTGTAGGACGCCCTAATGTTGGTAAATCTACATTAATTAATGCCCTTATTGGCGATAAAATCGCTATCGTATCCGATAAGGCTCAAACAACGCGTAACCGTATTATCTGTGTATATACAGATGAGTCAAAACAAATCGTTTTCATGGATACACCAGGTGTACATAAGCCAAAACATAAATTAGGTGAATTCATGGTAGATGCTGCTATTGAGTCCTTGAAAGAAACGGAAGCTGTTTTATTTGTAGTAGCAGGCAATGAAAAACGCGGCCCTGGGGATAACTTTATTATAGAGCAATTAAAACGTGTAAAGGTTCCTGTTTTCTTAGTTGTTAACAAGATTGATACTCTAAAAAAAGAGGAGCTTTTAGAAGCTATCGTGTCTTATCAAGATGCATATCCATTTGCCGGGGTTATTCCTATTTCTGCAAAGGATAAAGAGAACCTAAATGAAGTTCTAAATGTATTAGAAGAAACATTACCGGAAGGTCCGCAATACTTCCCAGAGGATATGATTACGGACCAACCAGAACGTCTTATCATTTCCGATATTGTTCGTGAAAAAATCCTATTGGCTACACGTGATGAAATCCCTCATGCTATCGCTGTAGACGTAGATGAAATGAAAACACGTGATGATGGTACAACCTATATCCGTGTTACTATTTACTGTGAACGAGACTCTCAAAAGGGCATTATCATCGGTAAGAAAGGTGCCTTGTTGAAACAACTCGGTGCTGAAGCCCGTGTAGATATTCAAAAACTATTGGCTACAAAGGTGTACTTAGACCTTTGGGTTAAGGTTAAAAAGGATTGGCGCAATAAATCCGGCATGTTATCTGAACTTGGTTATAGAAAATAATTTTTGCTATAATTAAAACTAACTCGTTTTCCCTATTGTATGAAAGGAATTAAGATGGATAGTGTAGATGGCCTGTTACCCATAGGGTTTGGTCTTGTATGTATATTTTTAATTAACTTTTTTGTGGTCGCAAAGTTCTCCTTTGCTCGTCTTCGTAAAGAGCATGTTGAGGATATGGATATCCTTTTAGAGAAGGATAGGGAGTTTTTATTAAAGCTCTATCAAAACCCTGAGTATTTCTTAAATACTACACAGTTTTTGATTCTATTCTTTATCTTAGCCCTTGCGGGCACTGGTACATTTGTATTTGATAATACCGTAGATCAACTTGTAGCGGTATTTAATGTGCATAGTACATGGATGCACTTCGTATTAGATATACTTTTATTGTTATTAATTAGCTTAATCGTTTTAATCTTTGGTGAAATCGTACCTAAAGCATTGGGCTTATCGTTCCCAACAAAGTATGTAAATACTTATAGCCGTATCGTAGTAGCTGCTGGTCGTTTGGTATATCCGTTCATTTGGATTGCTAGCAAAATTTCCACCGTTATTTTGGGCTTTTACAAAACAAAATATTTAACAGAACTAGACCTTGTGTACTCTGAAGAAGAGATTCGTATGATGATCTCTCGAAGCCATGAAGAAGGTCAACTAGACCAAGTGGAATCAGAGTTGATTGACAATGTTTTTAACTTTGTAGACCGTAGAGCTAAAGAGGTTATGGTACCGCGTCAAGATGTGGATTGTATTTTTGTTGAAGACGGTTACGATGAAGCGATGAAATTTATTCGTTCTAAGGCTCATACGCGTTACCCTCTATGTGTGGAGGATAAGGATCATATCATTGGTCTAGTTCATATTAAGGACCTAATGGAACGTCCTAACCAAGCGCGTAAGGATTTGCGTAATGTAAAACGAGATATCTTAACTGTACCAGAGGTAATGAAGTTATCCACACTGCTACAATACATGAGAACTCGTCGTATCTATCAAGCTATTGTTGTAGATGAGTACGGTGGTATGGTTGGTCTCGTAGGCCTTGAAGATATTATTGAAGAGCTCGTTGGGGATATTCAAGACGAACATGAACCACACTTACCAGCTAAAATCGCTTATGCAGATGGATCCTTTGAATTTGATGGTAAGGTTCTCGTAGATGAAGTAGAAGAAATGATGGACGTTGAAATTGACGATTCTGACTCTGATACAATCGGGGGCTATGTATTTGGTCTCTTAGAACGGACACCAATCGTTGGTGATACTGTGGATGCATTAGGATATACTTTTGAAGTAACACAAATGCAAGGCTATCGCGTTTCTCGTATTAAAGTAACACCTTTACCTGAAGAGGAAACAACGGAAGAAGAACATGAAGAAGCTTAATGGTGGTTTTAATACACCTGCCATCGTCATTAGTCGAAAAAAACATAAGCTATACTCTGTATTTACTTTTATCACACCAAGCTTAGGGCTTATACGTGCATCCATACCGCATAAGCGTATAATGACCATGCGTAACAGTTCCTATTTACGTCCCTTTAGTGCCATGTATATAACGGTCGTACCTGATGGTGAATATGTAAATGTTACACAAATTGATGGTTCCTATGTGGTAGAATCATTAGATGTAAATTTAGATAATATTGCTTATGCTGCAGTGGCTAGTGAGCTCATTCAAGAACTATTTGCAATGTATGATGTAGATCGCAAGGTGTTTGATACCGTTGTAAACTATTCCAAGCAAATTCGTCGCCGCAATGTACAGCTAGGAACGATAATGCTAGGCTGGCAATTACTATCCCTCGCAGGGGTTGTGCCTAGTGCTAATGCTTTTTCACATCAAGATGGTATCGATCCATTCTGGATGCAGGTGAAAGAAACAACAAATCTTAGCATTTCGCGTTCTGTAAAAGCTGGATTACCACAAATTCTCGCTTACCAGTGGGGCGAAGACACGCCTATAGAACTTCCCAAAACAATATGGAAGGAACTAGAAAAACTACTATTTGCATACTGTGAGCAAGAAATCGGTAAACCATTACAAAGCGTTAAGTTTTTAAATTCCATAATTTAATGATAGTAAAAGGCAGTTTGAGAAATCAAACTGCTTTTTTTATATGTTATGAGATGTTGAATGGAGATATCATTTTTTAGTAAGCATAACTAGTATATATTTTCTGTATCTCAAGACACGTATGAAAAAATATAATACTGATAGACATATGTGCATCTGTAGTTGACACTTTTAATAACAATTATTTATAATATAACAATGTTATATTATATGTTTTTATAGGAGGTCATTATGCAGCTTTTGGGAAATCTCAAAATACATTTTCTAGCGCTCGTACTAACTGTAGTCGCTGAATTTATAGGCATAAAAAAACTAGGTCCTGTTGTATTATTGCCATTATTGTACACATTGATTCTAGGTTTATTAATTTCTATTCCTAAGTTTAAAATCCTAACCATTAAACAGATGGAAAAATCTGCCGATTATATCGGTATTGCCGTTATGATCTTGATGGTAAAAGTAGGTTTAGGTATCGGTCCAAATCTTGGTATTCTTACAAGTGCAGGCTGGGCATTGTTATTACAAGAGCTTGGTCACTTCTTCGGTACTATTGTATTCGGTTTACCAGTAGCTTTGTTAGTTGGCATGCGTCGCGAAGCAGTAGGTGCTTGTTACTCCGTAGACCGTGAGCCGAACGTAGCGATTATTATCGACAAATTTGGCTTTAGCTCTCCTGAGGGCCGTGGTGTTATGGGCATGTACATCTGTGGCGTTCTTATCGGTGCTATGTGGTCCTCCGTATTGGCTGGTATGTTGGCACAATCTGGATGGTTCCATCCATTGGCATTAGCTATGGGCGCTGGCGTAGGTAGTGCTAGTATGATGGCTGCCGCTACGGCTCCAATCATTGCAGTATATCCGGATTACGAACAACAAATTATGGCTCTTGCAGGGGCTGCAAACTTGTTAACTACCGTTCTAGGCGTATATTTTGGCCTATTTGTTTCTTTACCAGTTATGGAAAAAACATACAACTTCTTTACAGGGCGTACCCGTGAACAGGATTTAGCAGAGGAGGCAGCAAATCATGAGTAAAAGCGAAAAATTAACACAATTTGTCATCGTTATTTGTATTGCTGCTATCATCACTGCAGTAGGTAATGTAATGGATGGTAAACATCTATTTAGCGATAGCTTAGTTGGCGTAGCTATCTTAGCAGTCCTTGCTACAATTGGCGCTTTGACATCTAACTTGCCATATGCTAATAAATTACCTATGGTATTCTGGGTTTCCTTAGTCGGTGTTGTTGCATCCTTACCAGGTATGCCTGGTCAAGAATGGATCATTGCTAAAACTAGCCAAGTAACATTCCTTGCTACTACAACACCAGTACTTGCTTATGCAGGTTTATCCTTAGGGAAAGATCTTGGTGCATTCCGTCGCTTATCTTGGCGCATTATTCCTGTTGCACTAGCTGTAACAGCAGGTACTTTCATCTGTGCAACAGCATTAGCCCAATTAGTACTTCATTTAGAAGGTTTAATTTAATACTAAATCATACTGTTAGATGTCTAAATTATGTTAAGATATAATTATAGATTTATATTTTAGAAGATATCTATACATCATGATGACATGATCGACCGTATTTTATACGGTCGATTTTATAAAGGAGATAGTATGAGCCGTATGACAAAGGAAGAAGTAAAACAACGTGTTTGTAAAGCTATTGTTGATGCACAACCGCGTTTACGAGAATTGGCTGAATCTATTATGGCTGAACCTGAACTAGGTTTTAAAGAGGTAAAAACCTCTAAAAAGGTTCAAGCTATGTTTGATGAACTTGACATTTCTTATACTACAGGGCATGCATTGACAGGTGTAAAAGGTAGAATGAAAGGCCGAGATAGTAAATATACGGTTGCAATGGTGGGGGAATTAGATGCCATTCTCTGTCCTCGCCATCCTCGTGCCGATGATTTAACAGGGGCTGCCCATTGCTGTGGTCATAATGTACAAATTACGAATATGTTTGCTGTCGCTATGGGCTTACAAGCGGTGATGGATGAGCTAGCTGGCGATGTCGTATTTTTTGCTGTTCCAGCAGAGGAAATGATTGAAATTGATTACCGCAACAAATTGCGTGAACAAGGAAAACTGAAATATATGGGCGGCAAGCAACAGCTTATCTATGAAGGTGCTTTCGATGATATCGATATGGCTATGCAAATGCATGTGGAGACTGCCAAAACTCCAGCTGGTGAAATGGGGCTTGGCAGTACCTCCAATGGTTTTGTATCTAAACTGATTGAATATCACGGCAAGGTAGCTCATGCGGCTCAAGCACCTCATGAAGGTATCAATGCTCTTAATGCTGCTTTGATGGGTGTTATGGGGGTTAACTCCATTCGTGAAACTTTCAAAGAAAGCGATTATTTCAGATTCCACCCAATTATTAATCAAGGTGGTACATTGGTTAACTGTGTGCCGGATTATGTTCAAGTTGAAAGCTATGTACGTGCCTCTAATATTCAAGCTATTGTAGATGGTAACCATCGTGTTAACAGAGCATTAAAAGCTGGTGGCGATGCAGTAGGGGCTACATGTGTTATCAATGACCTACCAGGCTATCTACCAATGCGTAATGATGAACGTATGAATGCTCTATTACGTGAAAATTCCAATCCTATCTTTGGTGAAGCCAATGTATACCAAGGCCCACATATTACAGCTAGTACAGACATGGGGGATGTATCTCACTTGATGCCAGTTATTCATCCATGGGTTGGCTGTATCAGTGGTGTACTACACAGTGCAGAATATGAAATCTCTGTACCTGATGTAGCGTACATTAAAACAGCACAAGCATTAGCTATGACAATCGTAGACTTACTATACGATGATGCTGCAGGTGCTAAGGATGTATTAGACAACTTTATACCAGCATTAAACAAACAAAGCTATATTGAACTCTTAGATCGAATTGCTAAGGGTGAATAAAATAAACCACCTATCAAAGATGAATTGATTATCTTTGGTAGGTGGTTTAAAATTTTATTAAACAGTTTTTGAAAAAGTTACTAATTGTTAACTAATAGAAAGTATACCTTTATGTATAGCAATTTATTCCATTCAGATGCGACACTGTATATAGTTATTGGTTTACTACTATCTAACTATATGTTAATTAAAAATCAACGTAATAATCTCAAAAAATTTATCATTGTTTTTTTATTTAGTAATATATGGGGAGGATTAAATCTTTATTCTATGTATGAGCATATTAATGGTATTGAAAAAATCAATATATTATGCACATTACTTCTTATTTTAGCTGGTGAATATATATTTTATTATCGTTATAAAAAAGGAACATTGGAAGGGATATCTAAAATATATTTTGATATAAATAATTCTTTGTTTATTATTATAGTTGTTTCTTTTAGTATTATTGGAATAGTTTTTCTACTCTGGGAACTATTGAAGTGAATATTATGAAAAAATTATTTTTCTATGCATTTGCATTATTTAACTTAATTTCTCTTATATACAGTATGGGGTATGATTATATGACCGGTGCCGAAATCCATTATGATTTCTATGGAGCATTTTTTGTTTGTTGGTTAATATTCTTTGGTATATTGAAGGCAATTTTAAATATATAAATAGTATTAATTCAAAATTTGAGATTTGGTTAAATGATACAGCTAGCATTTTATTTGATCTTTTTGATTCTATTATTCTCTATTATGGGAAAAATAATATATGACTATATTAAAGGTCATAAGATAGCATATAAATCTTATGGCCTTACTTTTGTATGCTGGCTTATTATTTTTGCTTTATTAAAATTAGTTTTTGAGCTGTAAGCCTTGAAAAAAATATTACAACAGTTGAAGAAGTAAAAATGAGGTGTAATAGAATCAATGAAATTAATATATTATTTTGCTACTATATCCTTGTTTTTAGCATTTGCCTATAGTGTAATTCAATATATCCGAAGATCTAATAAGGACATAAATGAAAAATATAGACTGATTAGTTTTGGTATATTTTTATTTGTGCTTTTTACAGATTTAAAGTTCTTAGATACCATAAATAAAGAATTTAAGTACTTAATTGAGTTTTTATTGTTATCATTTAGTACATACCTATTTTCACTAATTTTTAAAAATAGTGATAATAAATGGACTTATTATTTATTTTCTCTAATTACTATATTGTTATTTTTAATGGCTATTTTGTTCTCAATCTAATTTTTTATTAATCAAACATGGGTTATTAGTGTATTTATATATTCTGTATATTAAAAATATAATATGATTGATTGTATGATGAGGGCATTAGTATGACTTTTATAATTAAAGAAATTGGATAATCATATATGAGCGTAAAAATTATTAAGTTATTAAATTTAATAAGGTTTAGAATAATTGGAACAATTTTTTTAGCAATTACTATAACAGATAATGCTATTGAGGCGACTGCACCGAATGTAGACTATAGGTTTATTATCCCTATATTAGTTATGGGTGGCGTGTTATTAACACCATTAATTCGTGGTCGTCGTATTGTTAAGCGTATATATAGAAGAGGGATAAATCAGTATAATTCGAGATTAACTGTATGTATATTATTTATTTTAGGATTTCACTATAAATTAGTTGGTATACCTATCGCGAAAAAGAGTATTTATAGTTGGTTATTTTTGGGATTTTGGGTTATAGGTTCTATTATTACTTTTATATGGATGTATTCAAATAATGTTCCTATATGGATATTATGCATTTCTATGATTATAGCTATTTATAAAATACTAAAGTTATTATATAGTTAGGGCGTTGTCAATTTATTTGAATAGAACATTTTATATTTTAATATAATTTAACATGACTGTTATTTTATATAAGAGTTATTTAAAGCTAGTTAGGAGATAAGTCTGCTAAATGATAAATAAGTTTGATTATACTTTTGGAGTAGTATTATTTATTTTGGTTTGGGATCTTCGTGCGTATTATAAAAATGTATTACAAGGGAATTTAACTCGTAAGCAGCAAGAATGGGTAAATAATATGCGATACCCACAATTATATAAATTTACAAATTTAGTAAGTATAGTGGCTGGAATTGTTTTTTTAATATTCTATATTTTCTTTAATTTTGGATATGCTTATTTTTATCCATTAGGTGCAGTCCTAGTAATTCATTTTTTTAAAGATTTCATTAGAAATATCCAGAAAAAGGAATCTAGTACATATAAAGATGGACGTAATGAAAATTATATATACATAGTTGGAATCATGTTTATCTTATGGATTATATTTCATTAATTTAATAATGCTATTAAATTTTTATTTTATGGTTGTAATATCTTCTTAGAAAGCAGACGAATGGAAAAACAAATAGTAAATATATTTTTACTTTTAGGCTTTAATTATTATATGATTAAATCTTGGGGTACACGGAAGGTTACAATTTTAACACTAATTGGCAACTATTTCTTAATCAGTATTTTAATAGAATCGTATTTTGGGTTACCTAAATTCATTGAGGACTTTAATGCACTATTTATGCTTGGAATAGGTATGGTAGGTACTTATATCTTATGGCGTAAAAATAAAGCTGGAACACTAACTGAGTATGAAAAAAGAGGATGGATTCTGACTCGTACTTTCTTAGCATTATTTGTCTTATCTGTATTAGTAGGTGTATTAGTTTTTTTGTTTATGAAGTATATTTATGGGATATATATCTAGAACTAGGTTTATTCCTTTTAATAGTTCTAGTCAGACAATTATATATTCTGAAAGATTGACATTCTTCCCCCTGTATTGCTACAATATTGTGTATAATATATGCGATGAAGCAGAGTAGTAAACCTCTCTAGCGAGTGAGGATGGTGTAAGCTCACATTTGGTTGAAGGCGCTGTAGAGCATTGGCAGGAACGCAGAAATCTGTTAGTAAAGGCCAACATAGAAAAAAGAGGGCGCAAGCCAAATAGGGTGGAACCGCGGGTATACTCGTCCCTGTAACGTTTTTCGTTACAGGGACTTTTTTGTTTGTAACGAAATGGTTGATTTTATGTCGGTTGTGTAAAGTGGAGGCAGCAATGACATTTCAAGAGATTATTTTAAATCTACAAAAATTCTGGAGCGATCAAGATTGTATCGTTCAAAATCCATATGACATCGAAAAAGGCGCAGGTACAATGAACCCTGCTACATTCTTACATGCTATTGGTCCTGAACCATGGGCTGTATGTTATGTAGAGCCTTCTCGTCGTCCAGCAGACGGTCGTTATGGTGATAACCCAAACCGTTTGTTCCAACATCATCAATTCCAAGTTATTGTGAAACCATCTCCAGATAACATCCAAGAATTGTACTTACAATCCTTAGCAACCCTTGGTATTCATGCGGAAGATCACGATATCCGTTTCGTAGAGGATAACTGGGAATCCCCAACATTGGGTGCTTGGGGTCTTGGCTGGGAAGTATGGCTCGACGGTATGGAAGTAACTCAGTTCACATATTTCCAACAAGTTGGTTCCATCGACTGTAAACCAGTTTCCGTAGAAATTACATACGGTTTAGAACGTTTGGCTATGTACATTCAAGGTGTAGAAAACGTATATGACCTTAAATGGAATGAAAACGTTACATACGGCGACGTTTGGCATGCTAACGAAGTTGAGCAATCCGTATATAACTTTGAATTAGCAGATACAGATATGCTTTTCAAACTATTTGATATGTATGAAGCAGAAGCAAAACGCGTTTGTGAAGCCGGCTATGTATTACCAGCTTACGACTATGTATTGAAATGTTCCCACACATTCAACTTGCTTGATTCCCGTGGCGCTATTTCCATCAGCGAACGTACAGCTTTCATCGGCCGCGTACGTGCATTAGCTCGTATTTGTGCACAACAATACCTTGCTAAACGCGAAGAATTAGGTTTCCCACTTTTGAAAGGAGATAAATAAGATGGCAAAGGATTTATTATTTGAAATCGGTGCAGAAGAAATTCCTGCCGGCTTTATGCCAAATATCTTAGGTCAATTGAAACAATTGGCTGAAACAAAATTAAATGATGCCCATCTTCCTTTTGAAAGCATCGCAACATACGGTACACCACGTCGTTTGGCTCTTATCGTGAAAGGTCTTGCTGACACATCTGCTGAAATCAGTGAACGTCATAAAGGTCCTTCTGCATCCATCGCCTATGATGCTGACGGCAATGCTACAAAAGCAGCTATCGGCTTTGCTCGTGGTAAAGGTCTTGATGTAGCTGATCTCGTTGTAGAAGACGGCTATATTTACGCTGAAACTAAAACGGCAGGCGTACCTGCAAAAGATATTGTTACAGACATGTTGCCACAATTGATTACAGGCCTTAATTTCCCTAAATCCATGCATTGGGGCAATTTAGATGCTAAATTCGTACGTCCTGTACGTTGGCTTGTAGCATTACTTGATGAAGAAGTAATTCCTGTAGAATTTGCTACTGTAAAATCTGGTAATGTAACACGTGGTCATCGCTTCTTGGGTGCTGATGAAATTACTATCAAAAATCCAGCATCTTATGTAGAAACATTAAAAGAAAACTTTGTTATGGTCGATCAAGACGCTCGTCGTGAGTTGATCTCCAAACAATTACATGATATAGCAGCCTCTAAAAATGCATCTATCGTTTGGGATGATGATTTGTTAGAAGAAATTAACTATCTTGTTGAATGGCCTACAGCATTGTGCGGTGGCTTTGAAGAGTCCTACTTGGCACTTCCTGATGCAGCTATCATTACACCTATGAAAGACCATCAACGGTACTTCCCATTGGTTGACCAAAACGGCAAATTGTTACCAATGTTCTTAACAGTTCGTAACGGCTCCGATCATTCCATCGAAGTAGTTCAAGCTGGTAATGAACGCGTATTGCGCGCTCGTCTTGATGATGCTAAATTCTTCTTCAACGAAGACCGCAAGAAACCTCTTATCGACCGTCAAGATGGGTTGACTAAAATCGTATTCCAAGAAGGTCTTGGTAACTTAGCAGATAAAACTGAACGTTTGCTTAAATTGGGCCGTGTATTTGGTGAAGAATGTGGCTTACACGAAGATGCAGCTGTTGTATTAGAACGTGCTACAGAGCTTGCTAAAACTGACCTTACAACAGGTATGGTTACAGAGTTCACTGAATTACAAGGTGTAATGGGTAAAGAGTACGCTTTACTTGATGGTGAATCTCCTGAGGTAGCAGAAGCTATTTTTGAACAATATTTACCACGCTTTGCAGGCGATGTATTGCCTCAAACAGAAGCAGGTAAAGTATTGTCCATCATCGATAAAGTAGATAATATCGTGGCTACTTTCAGCCGTGGTTTAATTCCTACAGGCTCTCAAGATCCATATGCATTGCGCCGCCAAACAATTGGTATTTTGAACATCTTGCTTGGTAGCGACTGGAATATCAGCTTGCGTCCAATCTTCAAAGCATCTATGGAGTTATTGAATGTAGCTGCTGATAAACAAGAGGAATTGCTTAACCAAGTTGAAGAATTCTTCACACTTCGTTTGAAAAATATTTTCCTTGATCGCGAAGTGCCTCATCATGTGATCGACTTGTTGTTGTCCAACAACGAATTATCCGTTGCTGATGCAGAAGGTCTTGTAAACGCATTGTTAGCAAATCGCATCGATGAAAATGTTGAGCTTGTTCAAGCTTATACTCGTATGTACAATCTTGTAAAAGATGTAGAATATACAGGAGTTAATAGCGACTTATTAAAAGAAGATGCTGAAAAAGCATTATTCGAAGCTGCTTCTAAAGCATCTGAAGCTAGCCTTGCTGCATGGGAAGCAAATGATTACACTGCTGTTGTAGCTGTTCCTGCTACTTTAGTTCCAGCCATCAACAAATTCTTTGAAGATGTAATGGTTATGGATAAAGACGAAGCTATTAAAGCTAACCGTTTACAACTCGTTCGTTTAGCGTATAGTGTAATGGCTATTATTGGTGATATTAGTGCATTAAAATAATATATTGGGTAAAAGATAGATAAAACTTTTACAGTAATATATGAAAGAAGAGGTACCATTTGGTACCTCTTTTTGCTTTTACGAAGAATATACAAATTTTATGCAGGATTTTTTGAGACTATGGCGAATATCTTATAATATACAAAGTTGTATGAGGAGATAACTGTCATGAATCATGATGAATTATATAAAGCCTTATGTAAGGTGCCAAATGGTAAAGAAAAGTCTCGTGATAAAATAATTATAGAATTATATATGCGATCTGAAGGGGCATCTCAAAAACAATTAGTAGATGCTCTTAATATGCGTCCTGCTACAGTATCAGAGCAGACCGATATTCTTATTGAATTAGGGTATGTCACAAAGCACATCGATTATATGGATAAACGGATTTCCGTAGTAGGGCTCACTGAAGAGGGGAAACGATTAGGTAAGTCATTATTACATTCGTATGACCAATTTCTTAATGTTCTATTTTCTGATTTTTCTGATGATGAAAAAGACGATTTATACCGCTTGTTAGGTAAGTTAAAGCGCCCAATTTTAAGTAAATAATTAGTTTCTCAAAATTATATAGAAAATACTTGCGAACAGTACGTGATTTATGATACTATATTGCTGTTAATTTGAGACAGTCCGCTGCCTATAAGGTGTAGGTATTGAATGTCTGCAAACAGGAGGAAACAATGAACATT
>OIFU01000492.1_pt1 | contig 16452 bp, 21 predicted proteins | sample 1582141 | NCBI WGS metagenome assembly OIFU01 (sample SAMN07501047, study PRJEB24779) | human gut metagenome | isolation source: stool | host: human infant | place: USA: Pittsburgh, PA
TCTATTACACAAAAGCTAACCTTGTTATTTCTTTTAATAGAATCAAGCTTGTGCCCAATCTTTGCACAGTGAAAATATAGCTCATCTCCCTTAATAGAATAACTTAAAGGAACAGTATATGGGTAACTATCATCACCTTCTACAGCTAAAACTCCTGATGTGCATTTGTTAAGTACACTTATGCATTCCTCATGTAATAGCTCTTGCTTTTTTCTTCTCATTTCTCTAAACATGTCTACACCTCATAATCTTTTAATTTACTGAGCCTTTCATCTATTCTTTTTAATTCATTATTTGTGTTATCCATTTTTTAAAGGTACTACTGACCTTATTGTTAAATATTTATTCATTTATAAATCTCATCTCAATCTAACAAAAAGCATTACTTTTTAAACTTCCCCCTGTCTACTTAAAAGGTTACAGTTCACCTCTGTGATGCTTATACCTGGATATAAATAACTATAATTTAATCCTTATATATAACATATTAGAAACTTATCAATCCTTTGTATTGTTTTTTTTGACATCCTCTCTTTGTTTAGTTATAGTAGCTGAGTATACCAATTCATCCTCATCTTGGAATCCTACAAACATTAATCTTTTTACATCTTCATGATTAAACATTACTAGTTCCTCTCCATTTAAGCCAAGTGGAGCCCTTACACCACAATAATCAAATACATTACTATCAATATCTTTTCTTACTAATCTACCTACTATTAATATTTTTTCACTTTTTTCTGTATCAATGATAACTACTGAACCTAATGGTAATAACTTCACCATTATCTTCCTCTCCTTTACACTAGCATTTTAAATTCTTTATATAATCATATTTACTATATTTAAACATACCATAAACATAAAATCTTGTTAAAATCATAATTAATCCATATGCCAACATTAATAATAATGTATATGGCTTAGTTATATTTGCTATTAATACTAAAGTGTATATTAATCCTCCTGATATCGCTCCTGGATATATATATTTCTTTTTTTCTACTTTAAATTCTTTCATAAACTTCTTTGGTGCATCAAGTAATGTTAATATAGTTATTAATCCAATGCATACTAATACAAATCCCATACTTTTTAAATAATCTATTTGTGTAAAATCTTTAAATAAAAAATATTGATAAAAATATGAACTTAAAAAACATATACAAATAGTCTCTAGCAAAATAAAGTTAAGCATTAGTTCCATAGTTTTTTCATCTGAAAAATCACTACTCTTTGCCTTAAAATATAATATTAAAATAGTTATGCTACTTAAAATTAAAGGAACTATATATATTAATTTTACTACTAATGAAACTTCATCTCCAATTACTAATGCACCTATTCCCAGAAATATTCCTATAATAACAAAAATAAAAGTTCCTGTTTTTTCTCTTAGAAATGGAGCATTTACATGAAATTTAATTTGTTTTTTATACTCATCTACTATTTTTCTAACTTCACTTCTTTTATTTTCTTTAATTAGTTTATCAATTTCTTGTTCTACCACCATAATGAATCCCACCAATCTCCTAAATCATTTAATTTATCTTCTACCCATTCGCCAACGGGCTCTACTACATTATCATATGCTGCTGTCAAAATTGGATCTACCACCGTGCTATATACTATATTAACAGTAGCACCTATAACAAACCCTCCAACTGTTCCAACTACTCCACCAACTACTGTTCCTACAGGGCCACCAACTGCAGTGCCAACTGCCCCACAAATATATTGTCCTGCTGCTTGTCCCGCTGCTCCTGCTACTAAAATTCCACCTACATCTATTCCAACTGCTGCTACTATATCATCAATTTCTTCTCCATTTTTTGTAAATTGCTCATACTGCTCCAAAGACATAGTTACAACAGTATATACATTAGTAACTGTTCCTACAACCTTTCCTAATGTACCTGTTACTTTAGCAACCTTAGTTGATTTAGTTATTTTTGAATCTCTAATACTTTTTAGTCTCTCTAAATCTACCTTCATATTATCTACTTTTACTTTTCCCAACTGACTTGTATTTATCTTTTGGTTTAATTTATTTATTTGACCATCTAAAGATTTTATATCTAATTTGTAATTATTAATATTTTTTCCAACATATTTGCTACTAAGCAAAGCTGAAACCGATCCAGTTGCAATTATATTATTCAAACTTCCTACTGCATCAAGATATCCACTTGCTTTATCTAATGATAGTAAATCAACTAATACTACTTCCTCTGGACTCTTAATCGCCTTATTTTTATATCAGTGACAGCCTTTTCTAATTCACATTCATCCATCTTAGATAATTCTTCTAACAATCTTCTTGTTTCAACATCAAATAGCAAAGATATCTTCATAGCTTCGGAATCTGATAAGCCATATTTTTTTAACGATTCATATAACTCTTCTTGACTATCATCTTCTTGATTATATTGTAATAATGTTATATAAGTCTCATAATTTTTATTATCTTCTACAAAATCAATTTGACTATCAATCATATATTCAAGACTTGAATCTAAATCTTCTATCTTTGAATAAAAATCACAAAATCCTTCTTTGAATCTTTTATACCTAGATATTTCTTCTTTAATATATTTATCTAATATTGCTTTTTCTGAGTAAAACTCTGAACTACTCCATAATGATGCTATACTTAAAGAACTTATATCTCTTTCTAAATCAATTAATAAATCTTGAATATATTCGAAATAATTTATAAAACTTTGTGCCTCTCTTTTTGTGTCATCAGAATTACTATAATCAATTTGAAAAATATTATCTGACATATTACACCTCTAAAAATGTTGTAAGAGAATTTCTTTCACTAATTAAGCTTTCTCCTACTGCCTTAACTTCTTCTAAATATTGTTTAAGTTGAAGTAGTTTTGTAATTCCTTCTAAATAATCTAATTTCCAAGTTTCAAATTCAGTTTTAAATGAATCATAACTTTTCCCACTCCACATATCACTAGTTTCTATTATCTTGACTTCATTTATTAATTCTAAAAATAACTCTGTTAAATTTTCTATTTCTTTATTAAATGAATCTTTTAACATTTCTATTGTATCCAAATTAATATAAAGATTATCATTACTCCTAAGCATCTTTTTAACTCCTTTAATCTAATTGAGAATATAGATAATTTTTTCTTCTTTCTAATCTATCTATCTCATTATTTATGGCTACTGATGCTTCACTAACTTCTGAATGCATATTGTCATAAACATCTAATATATTCTTGTGATATAATTCTAATTTTTCTAATAGTGCTTCTTGTTGTCCTAATGCCTCTATACAGTTCTCACAAATTTTTTCTACTTGTTTTGTTTTTATATATTCTAATCCATTTGAAATAGAACTACATGTTCTCTTAGCTCTATCAACTGTAAAGATATATTCACTATATATACCTAATTTTCGATTTATATAATTAATTTCATTACAAATCTCTTGATTACTCATACACTTTCCCCCATTATTTTTCTAGGCATTGAATTATCTCTAATTCTTTTTTTTCCATATCTTTGCTTGTAACATTCATTATTTTTGCTATTTTTCTTACACCGTCTACAGCAACATCCTTAACTTCTTTAAATACCTCATCTTTTTTATCTTTAAAACCAGCCCTATATTTTCCTTTCATATCTTGATCTGCTACATCACAAACTTTTTCTAATCTATCTAAAGCTTCTTTCGTTTTTTCGCTTATATCTATTAATTTTGTATAAGAAACTTGAATATCTTCGTAATTGAATTTTATTGTGTCTCCACCTGCCATAAAAATACTCCATTCTAAATTATATTATCAATTATAATTTTATCACTTACTTTTTTATACATCAATTGAATTTTATAGAAAAAGAGTTGCTACTTCCTTCATTAGAAACATTAACTCTTTTATCAGATTTAAAAGTGAGAATCAAAATTTTATATTTTGCTCTTCTAACTTTCACTTTAGTATAATATATATATATCTATCATCTATTTTATAAATATTTCTATGCACGAAAAAAAGATTAATGCTCCATTTACTGAAACATTAACCTTTTAACTTCTTTCACTGCATTATTAAAATTATGCAATAAATTATTTTTATCTCTATTATAAAAATATTACTATTATTATGAATTTAATTATTATAATTTTTTGCAGTTATTGTTCAATAATATTTGATAGATAATTTTTAATATCTTTTTGGTTTATTGTTATTTTTTGCCCTTTTAAATTACTAAATTTTAATATAGGCTTCTTAATTTCAATTAATGCATCTATTTCATCTAAAGATACATCTTTATCAAAAATAAATTGTTCTTTTTTTGTAAATCCATATTTTTTAGCAATATCAGAGTCACTTGTATAAATGGTTACATAATTTATATCTAAAGTTTGTGAATTTACTTTTAAGCATTTATATTCACTCCCTTTAAATATAACTTTATAATTCAACTCATACGCTAGTTCTAAATCTGTTAATTTTATTTCTTTACTGTATACACTTCTTGAAAAAAAGCCTTGCTGTATTTTTATTTCTTTAAAACTTGAATCAACCTTATCTTTTGATTCAGAATAAATTTCAAAACCATTTTCCAATATATTTAACCTATATATTTTTTTATTGTAAATTCCATACATAATATATCAACCTCCTAATTAAAATCAATCCATCCAAATTTTATATTATATTTAAATTTTCTAATTACTTGACAACTTTGAGAATCTATAATATTTAAAACATCTCCATTAACAAACTTTCTAGACTCTTGAAAATATTTAGGCAAAACAACATCTGTACTACCTGTAAATGCTTTTCCTGTATAAGGATAATCATCAGCTTTAGCTTTCCAGTCTGGGATAGATATTTTATCTACATCGTTAACTTTATATTCTATTGTCCCATAAAATTTATCTGGTAATCCAACAGACTGTGAAATACCATCAACACCAGTTGTCGTCTTAAATGCTGTATTATTGTAATCTAATCTTGATCCATTATATTTATCAAGTAGAGTTTTTAAATTAGCCCCATGTTCTTCTACAGCTGTGAAACCTCTTACTCCATCATATTCATTGTATAGATACTTATATATATCACTTTGTGGTATTGTTTTACACATTAAAGTGTCTGCTGATGGTAATCCTATCTCTTTTCTTATAGAATCAACTAGAACTTTTTCTGAATCTGTTAACATTCTATCTGGATGTAATAACTTAGCAAAATCATCTACTGAATATCCTTTTCTATTAATAATGTTTTTAATACCTTCAGCAGTATTTATCTCAGCTTTACTTACCCCCTTGGGGCAGAGGCTGTCCTTTCTATTAACCTAGTATTTTCAATTCTTAGCATTACTTTTTAACTACTTTTCATCACTTACCATTTTTAGTTTTATGTAGTTAGTTTTTTAGTATCAATTTCCTTAATCTGTTAATATTATTTTATCATGCTACTTCTTTTATTTCTATATTAGGTATTTCATATAAGCAAAAAATACCGTTGTAATTGAAGTATCCACATTTCAGTTACAACGATATTTTCTTTTACTCTAGGTTGAAGGGGGGAATAATGTGTTAAAGATTTCAGAAAGTATTTTAGTTTCATCAACTAGATTTTACTTTTTAATTTTATCTATCACTCTGCCCCCTTGCCCCCTATTCACTACATTATTAATATTATGCAGTATTAAATTTTTCTACTTCTATTGATTTATCTTAATTGTACTATTATTATTTTTATGAAGTTAATCAGTTCTATATTATGCATTCTATTTCCAACCATTAGCCTCTAAAAACTTATCTGGTATTCTTAGCTTTAGTTGCTTATCTATATCTGACCAAAATTCATCTAAGTCACAATTATCATCCCATTCTTTACTACTCTCTAACGAAATAGCATCATTTCCATTAGAAATAGAACACCCGAAATGACCTCTATCATAATTAAGTATTACTATATAAAATTTATATGCACAAAATTTTATACTAAACATTTTATATGGCTCATCAGTGACAGAATACAATGTAATTCCCTCTATCTTATTATAAAAGTGTTTTTTAGCTGTTTTAATAAATTCTCTTGCTGTATCTTGAGCATTATTTTTCTGCATACCAAATTCCTCCTTCTTCTCTTAAATATAAATAACCATATTTCTCTTGTAAATACTTCCATTCAAGTTCTGTAAAACTCCCTTTATATGCTGGTAACTCTGGATTATGCGAAAATCTTATTACTTTTCCATTGCTGGCTGCATCGTCTAATGCTGGTGCATTAAGGTAATCAAACATCTCTTGATAAGTTAAACCATATTTCTTCATTGTATCATCATATGCACTTCCCATATCAAAATACATGCTATTATCTTTTTTAGCAATCATATTATACGAGTCTGGACCTGGCATATTCCAATTTTCAGTTCCATCCACATTTATTGTTGGTCTATATTTTCCTAACGTAATAGAGGCTGACTCTTTATTGTGAATACTTAGTTCTCTTAATTTCTTATAATCCTCAATAGGTATTTTCCCTCCTACTCTACCATCAATCACTTTTAATCCATCTATTACACTATCAGCTTTACTTACCCCCTCAATCAAGTGAAAATTGATTAAAGGCTAAGGTGATAGCCTAACTACCACCTTTAACTTACTATTCTATTATGCCTATATTCTTTAACATATTCTGTCTTATTTTTCATCATCCCAAAGATTATATTTACTAATCTTCTCATTATACATATTAAGGCTTGTACTTTTGTTTTACCTTCTGTTAATTTTCTTTGATAATACTCATAAAGGATTTCATTTCTAGGCATTTTAGATTGCTTTGATATTTGAATTTGTTGCATTGCAAGAAAATATAATACTCCATTTAAATTTCTATTTCCTTGTTTACTCTTCTTATCTTTACCTTTACCAGCAGAACTAAATCTTACTGGAGCAATTCCAGCATATTGTGCTAACTTTTCAGCACTTTTAAATCTGTTTATATCACCTATTTCTGCTATAAGTTGAGAAGCCGTTACTGTTCCAACTCCCGTTAAAGTTTCTAATTTATAATCTAAATTGCTTATTATACCTTTAATTTCTTTATTTAATTTTTCTATTTCTTCTTGATAGTATTTTAAACTTCTCACATAACTTTTAACGAGTTCATCCCTACTATTTTGATATTCTCTAAAGGTATCTCCATCTCCTTCTATTAGTTCTAAAATAGTTGTTGCTTTATTAGTTGAACAAGAATTTTTACTTGCTTTTCGCAAGAAATTTCTTAATTCAATTACAGTTACTCCTTTTAATGTTGTTGGAGAAGGATACTTTTCCCAAAAGTCTAATGCGGTACTACCATCAATATTAGAAAAGAACTTTTTATAACTTGTATAATTTTTAACTAATTGCTCATGTAATTGTATTTTAGCAGTAGTTGCTGATTTTACCAATGAATCTCTTCTATAGACAAATTGTTTCAAGGTCCAATATAAATCATTTGGAGTAGCCTCTGGTAATTCATTTAATTTTCTTATTAAAACATCTGCAATGCATTTTGCATCCCAATAATCATTTTTCTTAGTTGTAGCATGATTTTTTCTTTCACTGCTTGAAAAAGAAGGGTTCACCTCTTTTACAGTATAGCCATTTTCTTTTAAGAAAACTGCTAGTGATCTACCATTTCCACATACATCTTCTAATCCCCAAATAGGTACTAACCCATATGGAATAACTTCATTTATTTTTTCTATAACCTTTGGGTATTCAGAGATTTTACTTTCAAATGTAAAATCTCCTAATACCTCTGACCAACAATTAATTATAACTACTGTATGTTGTTCTTTATGAACATCTGCACCTATAAAAACATAGTTTTGCCTATCTCTCATAGCCATCACTCCTCTTTCAAATTTATTATCTTAACCTCTTTAATACTCCCGGGAATATCTCCAAGGGAATTATCTATATAACATCTTTTCAAGAAAAAGTGACAACCTCAATCACAGCATTAACTATTTATAGTTCGCAAGGGGGCGACAGTCTATCAATTTCTTGAAAAGTTATTAACTAATTCACAAACAGATTATATAAATCTTTTTTTCTATTTCAACAAATCACTAAACTTTTTTAATTTTATTTTCTAATTTAAATAAATTTCTGTTATCTCCACCCTAAAATGTCCAAGTTCCTTAGACACTTTTAACCTTGCATTATAATCATCAATGCCTTTACTTCTTAATTCCCTGTACCTATTTTGCGCATAAGCATGTCTCAAACCGTGGAATGTTAAATTCTTATCGCTATTATTAAATTCCTTATTATAATTATAAATAAACACTTGTAAATTATTTATAACCTTATGTGTCTGTTCCTCTTTATTTATAAATACCTTATAACCATTCTTTGTATCATCACAAAGCCTCTGTACTAGTTCCTTATTATGAATTGGTATATTTCTAACTAATCCACCTTTACCTTTTACAGTTAAAATCCCTTCTTTCAATGCATTAACTAATTGGCTTTTATCAAGCCTTGCTACTTCGTGAATTCTAAGCCCTTCTGAATATGCAAGTTTAACCATATTAGCATATCTAACTTCTCCATTATTCTCTGCATATTCAATAAATTTTTGAACTTCATTTTCACTCCAAGCCTTATTAGAACCAATTCTATCATCTCTAGTTCTATGTACTACAGCAAGTTCCTTATTGGTAGATAGCCTTTTGCTATCTCCGCCTTTTATATCTATAAAATACCTTATTGCAGATAGATTAGTTGTAATATAAGATTTTGAATATCCACTTTCTTGCATTTGTTCAACATAAGCCTGTAAATGTTTATTCTCTATCTTTTTTAAATTTTGTTTCTTAAAGATTTCTGCTAAAAACTTATCAAAATGATTCATTCCATCTTCATATCTATGCCTAGTTTTTATGCTACCTTGTCTTGTGTGTCTAAATACCTTATCAATTTGATTACTTAAATTCCTATATATATTTAAAGTTTTATCATCCATTTCAAAATTCCATTTATCATTCATAAACACCACCTCCTATAAAGGATTTAGTGATATTGTATAAATTCTTTCTAATGAATTTCAAATATATTTTTAGACATAATTATCCTAATGACACTTACTACTGTTTCAGTAATTTTTCTTTTGCCAAAACCTATTCACATTAGTGATATCAATACTTTAGCATATATTCCTTCTATCGTCTCAATTAAAAATTGAGACGATAGAAATACCTATTAAATTCTAAGTTGTTTAGCAATGATGCTACATACCTAAAATTCAGGTGAAATTATAATTTCTGTAGCAGTAATGTCTTAACAAACTGATGCTGACAAAAGTCTGACATTATTATTTTCTTTAATATTTTTATTATTAATTCCTTAGTAATATTATTTAAAATCCCTCCATATATGATTTATTAATTCCATTTATCTTGATATATTCTATTTAAAGATTATTATACTTTTCAAGAAAAAACACCTCTAAATTTAATTAGAAGTGTTTTTGATCCTACTTATTTAACTTTATATCAATATTTTTTAATTGTTGCTCCATATTCCAATTATTAGGTTTTGAATCTTTGCTAAACCATTCACCACCTGATTTTATCCATTTATTTCTATATTTTGTTATATTTTCTTCTGTGCAATCTTCATATCCAAACTCAATTCCACAGCAGTCACAAATATCAAATGATGGTCTTCCATTTTCATCTCTTGGTGGCTCCTCTAAATCAGGGTATCCACATACTGGACATGTATATTTTTCCATTTTAATCCTCCTAAACATCTATGCATAATTAATAATTACAATCTGGGCTATTCCAATAATCTAAATTAGTGCCTTTACCATGAATTTGTGGATTCAATTTATGGTATGTTCTAACAACACCATCCTTAGTTACTATACTAAATTCATTTGTTTTATTATTAAACTTCAATATATCTCCATTTGACGCAGTTCTAGATAAAATATTTTTACCACTTGAATCTATAAATTCATTTGCTAACTTTAAATAATCATCTTTTGTAATATTTCCGAACTCACCTTGTTTAATAACATGCTTATCAAAATGTTTATCAAATTTTTTCTCATTACCGAAATTAAACTTATTACTATTACCTACCCCCTCAGTACCTTTAAACAAACTACTAGAATGGTTATCTATATCTTTACTCGTATCACTTATTATCTTTTTTATTTCATCTAAATTGTTTGGATCTAATCCTCTAAACCTTGAATCAAAATTCTTTATATATTCTTCAATGTTATTTCTTCCTGCTATATCATCTAACTTCTTTATAACATCTTCAAAGTCACCTTTTATTTTAGTATCACTTATATTACCTCCAACTTGTTTAAATATCTGTCCTAAGGTTGCATTCTTACAGTCTATATTGTGAACCATAAGACCTAATTCTGTTATAAAGAATGTGTGGTGGTTTTCCACTATTAGGTTATATACTTCAATTTCATTATAACCCTTATATTCTATACTTTCTACTACCTCATACTCTTTTCTACTGCTTAATACCTTTGTTCCATCATGAAGTTCTCCAGCTTTTACCCATCCTTGATCTGTCATAAATGGGTGCTCAATTGTTGCATTAATAATTTGTCCTTTTATCTTTACACTTACTATTTCTTTGCTCTTTTTTCTTATTAACTTTGCTACCTGATAGCTTTGCTCTCCAGTAGCTTCATTTTGAGATAATACCCTATAACTCTTTATTTGAATTCTTATTTTTCTTTAATCCCTTATGATTCTCCCCCAATTAAAATTTCTTAATCCCACTTTCCTATTTACAAGTTCTGTTATTTATATGTTTCATCTTCTCAATTCTTTTTATTTTTTAAGTGAGACTCTAAATTTTACATTTAGCTAGTCGAACTTACACCTACGAATGCATATGAGTAGTGTGTTTCCTATATCTTTTTCTACTACATATTATATGTTCTGAATTCCATTAACTTTTAAGTGGAATTATTGAGCCTAGGATTTCTTATCTTTCAGGTTACGCATCTATTCTATGCTGGTTTTACTGGTTTCTAAATTCACTAGCCTTAATAATCTAGGAGTTCCTTAATTGCATACTGTTATAAATTCTACTAACTTTCAAGTATACTTATTAACCCTAGGATTTCCTTGCCTTTCAGATTACGATAGCTTTCAATTCTAGATTTCTTAGTTTTAAAAAGTATCTTATACATGAAAAAGAGATTAATGCTCCAATTACTGAAACATTAATCTCTTATCTTTCTTCACTGCATTATTAAAATTATGCATTGTAATTATAACTATTGTTTGCCCTATTTTTATAAATTCTAATAAATATTTTTATTATGCAGTGAATTTATAACGTATTTTGCAGTATATTTACGTAATCTTTATATTACATATTCATATCCCTCTACTAGTTTTGAAACAATACCTTTTTCATAATCATCAAGAGTATTATAGCAATCTAACTCTTCTTTTTTTATACCTAGCTTTAATAATGTTGCAATAGCTAAATGTCCAATTGTATATACACCAATTAATACATGTTCTCTTTCCCTATACTTACTTATCTCTATTAATCTATTTATTATAAAATCTGTTTTATACTGAAGCTTAACAATTTCTTTCATTGTATTACTTAATACAAAAACATTATTTATTTTTAAGAATTCTTGAAGTTCTTCATCAACATATAATCCATCTTGAATTTTCTTTATTATTTTGTTATTGCTCATCCTCTTTATCACTCCTTGAATAAATTAAGTATATGATCTCGTTCTTGTCTATAGTTTTTCCATAACTGTTCTGATACATCTTTTAAACCCAATTCATCTGAAATTTTAATTTCTTTCATATATGCACGTAATTCTTTAATAATCCTAGGATTTTGTTCATATAATTGTCTCATTCCTGGTAAACCACTAGCTACATCATCTAAATAATGTTGGTATTCATGTATCAAGGCACTCATTGATGCATTTTTATCTATTATTAACTGCCCTGGTGCTCCTGGAACTAATCCTGGTGAATACGCCATTGTTCCATCTCTGTATACTATTTCCACACCATTGTCTTTCATTGTATTAATTAATTTATCCCACTCTTTAGGATTAGATTCAATTCCTGAACCTAAAACATCTCTTATTGGGTCTGATGGATTTTTTCTATAAAAGCCTTCAGCATTACTTACCCCCTCAGTACCTTTAAACAAACTACTAGAATGGTTATCTATATCTTTACTCGTATCACTTATTATCTTTTTTATTTCATCTAAATTGTTTGGATCTAATCCTCTAAACCTTGAATCAAAATTCTTTATATATTCTTCAATGTTATTTCTTCCTGCTATATCATCTAACTTCTTTATAACATCTTCAAAGTCACCTTTTATTTTAGTATCACTTATATTACCTCCAACTTGTTTAAATATCTGTCCTAAGGTTGCATTCTTACAGTCTATATTGTGAACCATAAGACCTAATTCTGTTATAAAGAATGTGTGGTGGTTTTCCACTATTAGGTTATATACTTCAATTTCATTATAACCCTTATATTCTATACTTTCTACTACCTCATACTCTTTTCTACTGCTTAATACCTTTGTTCCATCATGAAGTTCTCCAGCTTTTACCCATCCTTGATCTGTCATAAATGGGTGCTCAATTGTTGCATTAATAATTTGTCCTTTTATCTTTACACTTACTATTTCTTTGCTCTTTTTTCTTATTAACTTTGCTACCTGATAGCTTTGCTCTCCAGTAGCTTCATTTTGAGATAATACCCTATCACTTTCACTTATTTCCTTTATTCTCTTAAATCCTTTTTCTGTTAGCACTAAAGTTTCTTCTGTAAAACAGCCTATTGAACACCCAAACCTTTCTAGAGGTGTTAAATCTGATTCTTTTAAGATTATTCCAACTACTCCATTAATTTTTTCTTTTAAGGTAATATGGTACTCTCCATTTATTAACTTTGAATCTTGAAGATACTCCATTACTTTATTACTTTTAAATTTAATTGTATTTAAAAAGTTCCTTTTTGGTAATTCAAAATTCTTAAGTAAATCCGTTGACTGAATTAGATTTATTGCTCCTTTAGCACCTTTTCCTCCTGAGTATAGCACCATACATACAAGTGGATTAATCCCAATTGAAGAAAGAGTGGTTGTCCCTGATATTATAGCAACATTTTTTAGTAGTTCAGTACCAAATACTTTACTGTTAAATCGTATTCCTCTTTTTAGTCCTACTTCTGTTAACTCTTTGGCACCTTTTCCAAATATTTTGGCTCCGTCCCCAAAGAAAGGTATTATTGATATTAAACATAAGCCTCTTTCTAGTGAACTTAATTCTCTTCCTGTGAAAAATTCCTGTCCTAACGCTGCTTCTATAATTGCTTTCCCATCCCCAATTACTGGAATACAATCTATGGCTAATGAAACGTATTCTTGCCAAGGCTCCACTATTTTATAGTCAAATTCACCTTGATGTATTAGCTCATTTAAGTACTCTTCGAACTTTTGTGGTACATCCTCACCTTTTTCATTACCCTCTTTCCCCTCTAAGCTGATGCAGTATTGCTCATAGTTTTTCTTCATTAGCTCTCCAATATCACCATAACTTAATACATCTTCAAAAGAAATAGTATCCTTAAGCTTAACTCTAGATTTCCAATCACGTCCTCCATTTCTTTCATCTTTATAATATTCAACCTCTGTTGCTCCTATATTATTGGGAACTATAATTTCTTCAGATTTTATATCACTTATTTGAGCTACCAGCTTTTCATAATCTTTTGTAAATGGCTTATCTACTTCATCATCATATTGGGAGCATATTTTTCCAAACCTTGATAACTTATCTTTATCTTCTCTAAGTTTATCATAAAAAGCCCTTTGTGATGGAAAATTGAGGTTACTTAATTCTTCATCTTCATTTATAAGACTAATTGCATAGTTTATATAGTTTTCTGCCCTCATCATAGTCTCAATTATGTTCTCTATAGCATCAGTAGCTATTTTTGCTTTTGCTTGAGTTGATTCTTCCTCAATACAAAAATCGGACATTCCCTTTTACCTCACCGTATTATTCTAATTCTAAAAATTCTTTATATATTTTTCTAGTAATTTCTTCATCCACATTTATAAATGTATTCATAACATTCATAATATACATATAACATATCTCATAATATTGGCTTAACTTATCTAAATCTGCATTCATTGAACTATTAACAACTTTGAGAAATTCCTGAGCTCCTCCTGTATAGTTTCTTTCATTTTCTAATATAGCTAAAGCAGTTGAGTAATACATTACAGCTTCAAATATTTGTTTCTTTGTAAGTTCAATTCCATAATATATTTCAGATAAATCCTGTACAGGTATATCTATTATTTCATTCAATTATTTCACCTCTACCCCCAATAATTTGCTTATATCTAACCTTGCTACTTTAGGACTTACTTCACATAGTTCTTTTTTTAATAGGTCATATTTATATGTTTTACCTTCAACCTCAATATATGTTATATAAAGGCTAACGTAAGGAATTCTTACATTTTCCTCTTTTTTTAATATTAAAAAATTTTGATTATCATTTTTTATAATATAATTTTCTATAAACTCCTCAACTTCCATATTATTAATTGAACTATCTACTATGGTATCTCTTCCTCTTAGAAACTCATATTCCTTAAGTATAGTTAAAACCAAATGAAAGTTTCCCATTTTTTTAAGTTCAAACACATTACTTTCTGTATCTTTTTTGAAAAATATCATATAATCTGTATAATCTTTTGATAATAATATATCGTTTACCCAAATATAAGATTTTGCCATCTTAAATTTTTCTAAGCCTTTTATTAATTGATATGAACAAGCATTTATAGTATTATCTTCATTTAAAATCATTTTTTCTTTTAAGCTATCTAACGCTTTTACTTCAGAATATAAATTTTCTCTTAGAGCTGCTTCTTTATCTAAACCATAGATATCTTTTCCATCTAAAGCTTCATTAAGTAAGTATATTTCACTTGCTTTAAGCATAACTATTCCTCCAACTCCTTTATAACTAGCGAATTATTTATAAACTCATCACGTTCATCAATAAACTTAGATATTTTTCTAACATTTTCTTCTGCAGCATCCTTTAACTTATCATTTAACTGCTCACATAACATAATTAAGTTAAGAAATGATTTCTTGGACTCTCCACTCCAAGAAGAATTTTCTACTAAGCTCACTATCTCACTAATTTTATCTTTACTATCGCTAATATTGTTACTAGCTTTTTTTATATAATCGTAAGCTTTTTGCATTTCATCACTTCCCCTAAAATTCAATCTTCCCACCACCACTTCACATAAACAATTTCAGGATTAGACTCCTCATAATCTCTTTTAGACTTATAATAATCTCTCTTTGATATTGCAGTATCAAGACTATTTTTTATACTGCTACAAATAATTTTATAGTCTTTTATTCTCACTTGAATATCCTTACTTGTCCTAATACACTTATCATTAAAAACATTAATAGGCTTTCCATAAATATTATCATAATTTGTTGTGCTAACTTTTCTCAAAGCGCTTAAATATCCATCAAGCTTGTTAAGTTTAACTATTAATTCATTATAGTATTCATTAAGATTCTTGCTTAAATCTTTATATTTTTTATATTTATCCTTATATATATAATATGCGTCTGTATTTCTCTCATAAGAGTACCCCAAAATATTCTCCCCTCACAATCATTTATATTTAAATAAGACCCTAAATTAAAAAGCTGTATCAAAATGGTTTATCATTTTAATACAGCCTCATCTTATGTTAGACCATTTTAATTTTACTAGCTATATCTTGGTCTGCTGCTTCCATTGCTTCAACAATAGAATTTAATTGTGCACTTAAATCTTCAAGCATTGTTACAAAGTTTGCCATAACGGAAGATTTTAATTGTTCATATTGATCTGCATATTGCCTACTTGCTGCACCTTCCCACTGAGCACATAACTCACCAGAAATTAGATTAGAAAGAGCATTTAATTCACCTTCAATTGTATCTCTTCTTCTAATAATTTCAGATGCCATCTCTCTTCCTTGTTCTGGACTAAATTTAATATTTCCTGACATTTAATCATCCCCTCCTTGTTAATAATTCTACCATTTATTACATTTACTGTAAACACACTTTATGTATAATTACACTACTATATATTGTATTATTTTTCATTTAAATACTATATTATAATTTATTATTCCATTTGATCTACTGCTCTTTAAGCCCTGTAATATGTGGTATACAAAAAGGAACACTACTAGTAGTGTTCCTCTAATCTTCTATCTATAATGTGCACTGCAATGCAAGCGCTTTGTATCTTATAGAATTCCCTCTTTACCATAAGTTTCAATACACTTTGTTATGTAACTTAAGGTACAGAAATCTCTATCTAATC
>OIFU01000494.1_pt1 | contig 16250 bp, 15 predicted proteins | sample 1582141 | NCBI WGS metagenome assembly OIFU01 (sample SAMN07501047, study PRJEB24779) | human gut metagenome | isolation source: stool | host: human infant | place: USA: Pittsburgh, PA
TTCATCAACTAATGAAATATTATCACATTATTTATCAAAAAGTTTAGCTATAGAAATTGCTACTAAAACTATTGATAAATTAGTTGAGTTTAAATCATTTAAACTACATAAAGATGCGTTTATTCACTCTGATTAGGGCTCTCACTATACTAGTCCAATTTTTCAAAAGTTACTTAAAAAGAATAATTTAGAGCAATCGATGTCTAGAAAAGGTAATTGTTGGAATAATGCTCCGCAGGAGTCATTCTTTGGTCATATGAAAGACGAGATTGATTATAAAAGTTGCAATACATTTGAAGAGTTACAGATTTTAGTAGATGACTATATAGATTATTATAATAATTTCAGATACCAATGGAATTTAAAAAAGCTGACTCCTATTCAATTTAGAAATCAGCTTTTGATGGCGTCTTAGCCATGTCTTTTTCTTGTGTCCTTGACAAAGGATCCACTTTACTTTTTTATTAAATATATTCATTTGAATTTTATAAATAATTCCTTCATTATTTGTTTATATCTAAATGTATTATTATATACTATTGTAAGAAATCCACCCATCATCTTGCAAATCCAAATAATATTCCTATAATAGCAGAACCTACTATAAAGAATACTGGATGAAGTTTTTTAGTTTTTTTCACATGATTAGACAGTAGATAAATTATTACTGCTAAAATTAAAGCTTTCCAATTAAATAAATCTAATACTTTTCCACTACTTTTAAATAAATCAATTTGAAGTAGTGTTATTGTCACAACAGTCATACCTGCTGCTGCAATCAGTCCTGTAGATGCTGGACGAAGTGCATAGAAAGCTGCATCTACATATTTATTTTCTCTAAAAGATTTTAAGAAATATGAAATTATTACAATAATTATAATAGAAGGTGTTATTAGCCCTATAGTTGCTATTATTGCTCCTCCTATTCCTGCAGTTGTAAACCCTACATATGTAGCCATATTTACACCTATTGGCCCTGGTGTAGATTCTGAGACTGCTATCATATCCGCAAGTTGGCCTGACGTAAACCATCCTGTTTTTTCTGACATATCATAAAGAAAAGGAAGTGTTGCCATTCCTCCACCTACTGCAAATAAACCAGTTTTAAAAAATTCAAAAAATAATTGAAGGTAAATCATTCAGACTTCACCCCCAAATTCTTAATTATTATACCTGATACTGCAGTAATCAATACAAATAATATTGGTGATAAATCTGTAAGTACAGACCCTAAGAATACTCCAATAAAAGTAATCATCGTCGCCTTATCAACTACAGAACTTTTCCATAGTTTAACCACAGCGTTAAATATAAGAACACACACACAAACTCTTACTCCAGCAAACGCATTCTTCACTATAGCCAGGTCTGAGAAATTACTTATAAAAGCTGCTATTGCTGTTATTATTATAAGAGATGGCATTACTACTCCTAAGGTTGCCATAATCCCACCTATGATTCCTTTGTTTTTCTGACCTATAAATGTTGCTGTATTTACAGCTATTACTCCTGGTGTACATTGCCCTATGGCATAGTAGTCCATAAGCTCTTCATCAGTTGCCCAATTATTTTTTTCTACAATTTCCCTTTGTAAAATTGGTAGCATGGCATATCCACCGCCAAATGTAAGCACTCCCACTCTTGCAAACGCAATAAATAAATCCATTAATCCCTTCATATATTGCCTCCTCTTTATCTATTTAATAAACTGCTTTCTTTTAGATGAAGATAATATATTCATTTCTTCTCTATATTTTGCCACAGTCCTTCTAGCTACTGTTATACCTTCATCGTTTAATAATTTACATATTTTATCATCACTTAAAGGCTTTAATTTATTTTCTTCGTTTATAAAGCCTTTTATCATATTTTTAATTTTAGTACTTGATGTCCCTTCCTCTTCCTTACTTTGGATGGCAGTACTAAAGAAGTATTTAAATTCAAACAATCCAAAAGGTGTTAGCATATATTTGCTATTTATTCCTCTACTAATAGTTGATTCATGGTATCCAAGCTCTAGAGCTATATCTTTTAACCTCATTGGTTTAATATATTTTACTCCCTTACTAAAAAACTCATTTTGCTCTTTTACTATTACTTCTGCAATTTTTAATACAGTACTTTTTCTAGTCTCTATATTTTTCAAAAGATTAAGAGCATAGTTAAGTTTATTTTTTATAAATTCTTTAGCATTTTCATCTGATGTAGGATTGCTTAATACACTTTTATAATAATTATTTATACATAAATGAAAATTAGCATTGTCATTCATATAAACAATAAATTCTCCATTGATTTTTCTAACCATAACATCAGGTTGAATATATATTGTTTTTTCATTACTACACAATCTTCCTGGCTTAGGATCAAATTCTTTAATTTTTTCAATATATTCCACACAATCTTCTATATTTATATTGTATTTTTTACTTATAGATTTTATTTTATTTTGTCCTATTAAATTTAAATCTTCTATTATAATAGATTTTAGAATATCATCATTTATATTTTTATTTTCCATTTGAATCAATAGGCATTCACTAAGATTTCTAGCCCCTATTCCACTAGGTTCTAATTGTTGAATATACTTTAAACACTTTTCAAAATAATCTTTATCTATTTTTAGTTCTTTAATTATGAATTTTTCCTCAATTCCTAAATATCCATCCTTATCTAAGCAATCAACAATATACTCACAAACTTCCTTTTCTTTCTTATTTAATTTTAAAAATGATAACTGATCTTTAGCATAATCATATAAATTACTTTCATATTTGGCTAAGTTTTCCAAAGTAAAATCATTATCTAAATCATAACTTTTTATATTGTAACTCTTGTTATCAATATTTTTAGCAAACTCTTCCCAATCTACATCACCCTTGCTTTCCATTTCCAATACAGGATTTTCTTCTGCTTCTCTTTTTATTTCATCTTCTAGTTCTAAATTACTCATATTTAAAATATCTAGGGATTGTTTTAATTGAGTTGTCATAACGAGTTTTTGCGATTGAATTATATCTAGCCTATTATTTAAGTTCATACTATCTTATCCCCTTTTCAATATTCACAATAATTATTAAAAATTATTATTTTTAAATTTAAATATCTAAATCCATTATAGTTAATATATTTCAACACTTCAATAAATCTTCTTACTTAACTTGACAATTTCCATGTATAATAAATATTGAAGCCTATAAACTTATTACAATAAATAATTTCAAGGAGGTAATATGAAAACTCTATGGCAATACACATTAAAGTATAAATATCAATTTTTATGCAGAATAATAACCATCTCTTTAGTCGCTCTAGCAAGTATTTGCTTTGATTTTCTAATGGGATTTATAGTAGATATATTCGCAAGTGGAGATAGTAGTAAATTTACAACTATAACAGTAGCCAGTATAACTCTAATAGTAATTATGTTTTTAACAGAATATATAGACGGTCTTGTTATGTCATCTTATATAAAGAATACTGTTAATTACTTAAGAACAGATATTTTTTCTAAAGTAATCAACAAGGATATAAAAGATTTTTCTCTAGACAATAGTGGAAAATATATTTCAATTTTATATAACGATATAAAAATTATCGAGGATAGTTTTTTTAATAATCTTTTCCAAGTTATATCATGTATCATATCCTTTACAATTTCTTTAGTTGTTTTATTTTCAATTAGTCCAAGTATAGTTATTTTTATTTCTATTTTTGGAGTTTTAGGATTTATAATACCAAACGCCTTATCAAAAAAATTAGTTGTACAAAAAAATGAGTACTCTGAAAATTTACAACAAGTTACTTCTATTACAAAAGATTTGTTCTCTGGTTTTGAAGTAATTAAAGGATTTAATATAAGTAAAAAAATAAATGAAATTTTTAGTAATGCGTCTAATAATGTAGAAACTTCTAAGAAAAAATACTCTGTCTTAGAAGCAATCATAAGAGGATTTTCATTATCTTTCAGTGTTACAATTTATCTAGGAGTTCTTCTTCTTGGAGGATATCTAATGTACAAACAAAGTATCACTGTTGGTACTGCCATAATTATTATTCAACTAAGTACTCATATTGTTGGTCCTGTAAAACTAAGTATTTCTTTAATAAATCAAATTAGGTCTGTATCTCTTATAGCAGATAAAATAGAAACTATTTTAGAAGATACTAAAGATAGCTTTGAAAATACTAATTTAAATAATTTTGTAGATTCAATAGAAATTAAAAACCTTGATTTCTCTTATAATGAAGAAAGAAAGGCACTGGATAACATTAATTTAAGTATAGATAAAAATAAAAAATATGCCATTGTTGGTGAAAGTGGTTCTGGAAAAAGTACATTAATAAAACTTCTTATGAGATATTATAATGATTATGAAGGAAGCATCCTTCTAGATAATAATGATTTGAAAAATATTTATAGCTCTGACTTATATAAAAACATGTCTATGATTCAGCAAAATGTATTTATGTTTGATGATAGTATAAAAGAAAATATAAGACTTTATTCAAATCATACTGATGATGATATTATAAATGCTTGTGAACGCTCTGGCTTAACTAAATTAATTGATAAATTACCTGAAGGAATTAATTCCTTAGTCGGTGAAAATGGTAATAAACTATCTGGTGGCGAGAAGCAAAGAATTGCCATTGCAAGAGCTTTAATAAATAATACACAAATACTTATTTTAGATGAATCCACTTCTGCTTTAGATAATGAAACTGCTTATAATTTAGAACATTCACTGTTAAACTTAGATAATTTAACTTTAATAACAGTTACACATAAATTAATAAAAAGCATTTTAATTAATTATGATGAAATAATTGTAATGAAAAATGGTAAAATTATTGAAAAAGGTTCATTTAATGATTTATTAAATCAAAAAGGCTATTTCTATAGTTTATATACTATTCAAAATGATAGCTTAGTCGTGTAATAAATTTACTTACCTATAGATATATCCTTTATTATATTCAAATAGTACAAAAAAAGGTTGAATCATTGATTCAACCTTTTTATATTAAATAATAAATTAACTTATAAATTATTCTGCTACAACCTTAGCTTCTTTTCCTAAGTTTTTCATTGCACCAGCTATCATACTAGCTCCAGTGTAAACTAAAACTGCCATTACAACCCATTTTAATGTTTCTATTGGTAATGACTTAACTATAAATGCTGCTACAAATACTCCTACTGCTCCACATAAACTCAATACTAATGAAGCTTTTCTTGGATATGCTCCTTCTTTTATAAACTTAACAGAAGATACTGGTTGTAACATTGCACAAGATCCCATCATTATTGGGAATGTAACTTGTGGAGATAATCCTAAGAAATAAGTTAATGCCATACATGGTGCAAATAGACCAACACCAGCTGTCATTAACGCTCCAAGAATTGCGTTACCCACAACACCTATTGCAAGCTTTGCACCAGAAAGTCCTATTGCATCTCCACCTCCTGGCATATATCCCATTTTGCTACAGAACATTAATACTGCAGTAGCTAAAAGAGCTAGTCCCATTACTAATTGGATCTTTGCTTCATCCATCTTAGATATTATACCTGCTCCTACGTATGAACCTACAGCTGCAGCAATTAACATTGAAAATAATGTTACAGGATCTACCTCTATAACTGTAGTAAATATAAATGCTTCACACATAACTGGTAAACAACATCCAACATTTAAAAATCCTGGAAGTTCTTTATCTTTTATTCCTATTTTAAAGAATTTGTTTGCTGCTACTATAATTGCAAATGAACCTATACCTAATGTATCAAAGAAGTTAGCCACCCATCCTAGAGCTCCAACTTTAACTACAGAAGTATTATCTAATTCTCCTGCTTCTTTTACTTGTCTATAATCTTTAAAGAATGTATAGTAATAAACACCCATTAAAGATAATAGAATTCCTCTTAATGCTAATAACATCTGTTAATTCCCCCTAAAATTTATCTTTTATTATATAGTATAATATTCAGCTCGACAATATTTTTTTCATCGCCAAACGTTTACATTTTTATTATAGTAATTTGTTAAAAAATATTCAATCGATTTATTAATATTTACATAAATCTATTTTTTAATGTATAAAAGTTTTTAGAAATAATTAATAATAACTTCTTTATTATAGAAATATTCTATATTTTCTCATATTTGAATCTCAGTAAAATAAAAAATTCGCTTCGCTCATATCGCCAACGAGATGCCTTCGCTCCTCTTCAGGCAACTTTGTTGCTCAAAAATCAACTTTTTTACATCTCAATATTTGTTGATATTACTTAATTCTAGTAGTTTTCCACAGATTTGAAAATAATATAATGTCCTTGTATGTAAAAAATATGCCACGATAACTCGTGGCATATCCTTATTCAAATACATTGTAATCTCTTAATTTTCTATTTTGTTTCAACGCTTTTGCTAGCTTTGTTAGCAGCCATTAACATAGATGCAGAAGTATAGAATATAACAGCTATTACTAACCAAGTTAATATATTCATTGGTAAATTACTAACAAACGTAGCTGCTATGTATACACCTACAGCTCCAGATAAAGCTATTATTAAAGCTGCTTTTCTTGGATAAGCTCCTTCTTTTATGAATTTAACTGATCCTACTGGCATTAATGTTGCACAAGATCCCATCATTATTGGGAATGCAACTTGTGGAGACATTCCTAAGAAATAAACTAAAGCCATACATGGTGCATATAATCCTATACCAGCAGACATTAAAGCCCCAAGTATAAAGTTACCTACTACACCTATAACTAATCTTATTCCAGTTAATCCTATAGCGTCTCCTCCACCTTGAATTAAACCTAATTGCTTAAATACCATTACTATAGCAGTTATTAATAATGCAAGACCCATAACTTTTTGGACTTTTAATTCATCCATTTTAGCTATTACACCAGCTCCAAGATATGATCCTAAAGCTGCTGCTGCAAGCATTGATATTAGTGTTATTGGCTCAACTTCTATAACTGTAGTAAATATTACTGCTTCAACCATAACTGGAAGAGTATCAGCAACATTTAATAATCCTGGAAGTTCTTTATCTCTAACTCCCATTTTCATAAACTTGTTTAATGCAACTGTTGGCGCAAATGAACCTATTCCTAATGTATCAAGGAAGTTTGTAAGAAAACCTATAAAACCTGCTTTTCCTACACTTACATCCTCTAATTCACCTGCCGCAGATACTTGTCTGTAGTCTTTTATGAAGAAGTATCCATATACAGACATTAACACTGCCCAAACTACCCTAATAATATTAACCATAATATGATTCCCCCTATTTCTTCTTTTGTAATTATTGCATTTATAGTTGAAATCTTGATTAAGTTATTGGTTTAGATACTATTTTAATATAAAACCGTATTTAACTGGATCTTCATCATCTATAACAAAATGATTAAATCCTGTTATATAAGCTGATGCAGTTATTTCAGGTCTTACTGCATCAAATTCACCAACTTTATCAAGACCTACTATCTTTCCTTTGAAAAGAGTTCCTAATATACTTTCGTATACGAAATCTTCTCCTTCTTTGATTTCTCCTTTTGCATATAAAGTCGCAAGTTTAGCACTTGTTCCAGTTCCACATGGAGATCTGTCTACTTGTCCTTGACCAAATACAACTACGTTTTTATAAGTTGCTTCTGGATGAGTAGGGTCATCATATATTTCAACTAAGTCAACTGTTTTTATATGATCTAGTGTTGGATGTTGTACTGGTATTTCTCTGTTAACTATTTCTCTCATTTCCATACCTATGTTGTTTAATAATTGAGTATTTTTAGGATCAACTTTAACACCAAATTGACTAGCATGAACTATAGCAAAGAAACTTCCTCCAAATGCTATATCAAATTTTATTTTCCCATATGGTGCCATTTCTATTTCACAATCTCTCTTATATAAGAATGCTGGCACGTTTACAAAAGATACTTCTCTAACTTTTCCATCAACTATTTTAGCATCTGCTTCTATCATTCCAGCTGGAGCTTCCATTCTAACATGAGTAACTGGCTCTACCATATCTACCATTCCAGTTTCTATAGCAGCAGTTATAGCACCTATTGAACCATGTCCACACATGTTTAGGTATCCTCCGCCATCCATGAATATGATACCAAAATCAGCAGTTGGATCACAAGGTTGAGTTATTATTGAACCAAACATATCATTATGTCCTCTTGGCTCTAACATTATAGCTGTTCTTAAATGGTCAAGATTCTTTTCTAAGTATTCCTTTTTCTCAGCCATAGTGTTTCCTTTTATGTTAGGAATTCCTCCTGTAACTATTCTTGTAGGTTCTCCCATAGTATGAGAGTCAATTGCTTGAATGCTTCTTGAAAATTTCATTTGCCTGTTCCCCCTAATATCATTATTAAAATAAATATTTATAATATATTTATTAAATTAATCTATGATAAATAGATAAAAAAACGGTTTCATCTCTATGCACTTGCTCCCTAATGTTAATTAATTGTCAATAAAATATATATGCTTAGCGTGAATACCGTTTATACAAAAAAAAGTAAATTTTCAGTCATTTATCGACTAGCTTTTACAACTTATCCATTTATCTACCTTCATTATAGTTAATTCAAATAAACTATTCAAGAAAATTTTTACATTTTTAGATAATGTTTTTTTATTACAAAAAATATATGCCATACATAGAAAATATGGCATATATTTAATATTAATTCAATTTTATTTGTTAAATTTTATTCAATCTATACCATACATTTGGTATTTTATAACCATTTTTATAATACAATTGTTATTTTTTTTATTTATCATCATTACTATTTTCTACTATTACATCTTCTCCTGAACCTTTACCTTTATTTGCTGAAACTAACATAGATATAGATGTATAGAATATAACAACTATTACTAACCATCTTAATATATCTAATGGTAGTGACTTAACTATATAAGCTGCGAAAAATACGCCTATGGCACCAAATAGTCCAAGTAATAAAGACGCTTTTCTAGGATAAGCTCCTTCTTTAATAAACTTAACTGAGCAAACTGGCATTAATGTTGCACATGACCCCATCATTATTGGGAATGCTACTGCAGGAGACAATCCTAAAAAATATACTAATGCCATACATGGTGCATATAATCCTATTCCAGCCGTCATTAATGCTCCAAGTATAAAGTTTCCGACTATACCTAATACTAATTTACCACCAGTAAGTCCTATAGCTTCTCCGCCACCTTGTATTAAGTTTAACGCTCCTAAAACCATTAAAATACCCGTTACAAATAAAGCTACTCCCATAATTTTTTGGATTTTAATTTCATCTAATTTTGAAATTATACCAGCTCCTAGCCAAGAACCAACTGCTGATGCAGCTAACATGGTAACCAATGTTATAGGCTCTACATCGATAACTGTAGTAAATATTACGGCCTCACACATAACTGGTAAAGTATCCCCAACATTTAATAGTCCAGGTAAATCCTTATCTCTTACACCCATCTTTAAGAACTTATTAAATGCTACTGTTGGCGCAAAGGAACCTATCCCTAAGGTATCAAAGAAATTAGTTATAAATCCAACAATACCTACCTTTGCCACGCTCACTTCATCAAGTTCATTAGCTGTCTTAACTTGCTTATAGTCTTTAATAAATACATAGTAGTAAAACGCCATTAATATCGCCCAAACAACTCTTATAAAGTTTAACATACTACTCCCTCCTTATTTTTTCATAGTTAGGTCTCATCTATCTAGATTTAAAACTAGCTGGTTTTATTTCTAGAATGCTCACTATATATTTATTACTGCAAATATGTTTTTAGAATATTTCTTTAACAATATACATAATACATCTAATAAGTATATAAAAAGACCTTCCTTGTATTTCACAAAGAAGGTCTTTTTATATATCTAGCAAGCTTTGCTAATTTTTTTCTCAATTTTATTTTCTTTTTTCTTTGACATAAAGTAAGTTAAGAATCCGTAGAATCCTGCTCCACCAACTAAGTTACCTAACGTTACAAACAACATACTATATAATGCATTTATAACTGTAACATCATTTGGTACTGGTGAGAATAAACATACTAATAAAGTAGTCATATTTGCTATACAGTGTTCAAATCCACTTGTTACGAATGCAAATATTAATAAGAATACTATAGCTATCTTAGCCATCTCATCTTTTGTTTTATATGCTGCAAGTACAGCTGCACAAACTAATATATTAGCAAGTATTCCTCTACAGAATAATTGTAGCGCTGGTGCTGCAACCTTATATGCTCCAGAGTATGCAAAGTATTCCATTGTAAGTTGACCTTCTGCAGCAAATCCTGTTCCTACAAATAAAAGCGCTACAATTATAGCTCCTAAAAAGTTTCCAAAATAACTATAACCCATTATTCTTATTCCATCTTTTACACTAGTAGCCTTTGCTAAACTTCCCATAGTCATTATCATTGTATTGCTTGTAAATAATTCATATCCTAATACTATAATGGCACTAAGTGCAAATGAGAATGACATACCTACTACTATTTTAGTTGCAGGTGAATGAACTGCATGTAATTGTCCACCTATAGTAAATATTAATATACATCCAAGTCCTATAAACATGCCTGCAAATATCGATAATACTAAGTACTTTAATTTACTCTCATTAAGCGTATTAATTTTGTCTTCAGCCTTGTGAGCTAATAATTTAATTGTCTCTTCATTCATTACCTATGTCTCCTATTCATCATTTATTCCGTTTTGTATTCTGTATACAACATTAACTATTTTAGCATATAGATATGCTTTTTTAAAATAAAAAATAAAGTTTTAAACAGGAAAAATTTTCATTCATATAAAATTTATATTTTTCATAAATCTCTCTACTTATATTCTATATATAAGTAAAAAATAAAAAGAAGTCATATTAAATATAACTTCTTTTTATTTAACTTATAATATATAACTTCTTGCTAACTCCCCTTCTATGCAGCTAGCATAGTATTTTAAATATTTTATAAACTGTTCTTTTCTCTCATCATTTAATCTGATAGTTGGTGTAGCAATACTTATGCTTGCTATTGCAGATCCATCTTTACTTTTTATAGGTACAGCTAAGCAAGATAAATATTCTATATATTCTTCATCATCAAATGCATATCCATTTAATTTTATATCCTCTAACTCTTTAATTAACTCTTCACTTCCTACAATAGTTTTTTCAGTAAACTTCTCGAAATTTATACTTGTAAAATCCCTTCTATTACTATATGCTAGTATAGCCTTTCCCAACGAGCTACAGTATATAGGTACTTTTTTTCCTACTTCTAAATCAATTCTCAATGGTTCTTTTGTCATTATCTTATCCAAGTATATAATATTATCACCAGTTACTACTGCTAAATTTACTGTTTCATTACATTCATCATAGAGCCTTTGCAAATAAGGTTTTGCAATTTTTTTTATGGGCATTTTATCTGTAACACTATTTCCTAGTTCGAATATTTTTATAGTTGCATAATAAGTATTGTCTTCTTTACTTTGATCTATATAATTCATTTCTTTGAATGTTGCTAAAATCCTATGAATAGTACTTTTACCTAAATTAGTTATATCATTAATTTCTTTTAAACTCATTCTTTCATTTTTAACAACTAATTCTAATACTTCAAAGGATTTCATTAATGATTTTATTAAATATCTATTTTCTTCTTCCATCAAGCTATCTATTCTATCCCCTCTACATTTATATTAAAGCTATACTCTGGTGATGGGAAACTTCCTTCTTTTACTTCTTCATTAAATTCATCATACGCTTTTATCATTATATCTCTTATATTTGAATATTTTTTTACAAATTTAGGTGTAAATTTATCATACATTCCCATCATATCTTGTGTAACTAAAACTTGTGCATCAACATCTGGTCCTGCTCCAATTCCTATTATCGGTATATCAACTGATTCTGACATTAATTTAGCAACTTGAGATGGAACACATTCAACAACTGCTGCAAATGCTCCAGCTTTAGCAACTGCTTTTATATCCTTTATTAATTTTTGAGCTGTTTTTAAATCTTTTCCTTGAACTTTAAATCCTCCAAGTTGTGCTGTTGTTTGAGGTGTTAATCCTAAATGAGCCATTACAGGTATACCTGCTTTTACTATTGCTTCTATTGTATCTGCAAATTCTACACCACCTTCCAATTTAATACAATCACATCCTGCTTCTTTCATTATTCTATTCGAATTTTTTATAGCTTCTTCCACTGAAACATTATATGATCCAAATGGCATATCTCCAACTATAAATGTATTTGGAGCTCCTTTTACAACTGGTCTTATATGATGTATCATTTCTTCCATTGTCACACCTGTTGTTGAATCATACCCTAACATTACCATTCCTAGAGAGTCTCCTACCAATATCAACTCCGCTGTTGATGAATCTACTATTGACGCACTTGTATAGTCATATGCTGTTACCATTGTAAATTTTTTACCTTCTTGCTTCATTTTCTTCATATCTAATACACTTACTTTTTTTTTCATATCTTTTCCTCCCCTAATTATAATTATATATTATTTTTGAATATAATTTACTTAGAATATACTCCCCAGAACAATTCTAGAATTTCATCTGATGGTGACTTTGTTGATTTTGATACTATTATAAATGAAACTAATGATATAACTAACGGAAGCACTATTGTATGCATTCCCAAAGGTCTTGGCCATACATAACTAAATAATACATAAGTACCTATTCCGGATATAATTGCTGCTAATGCTCCCTGTGCGTTTGCTCTTTTCCAATATAGTCCTAATATTATTGGCCATAAGAAAGTTGCTATTATACCTGCATTTGCATATAAGTTTAACCAAACTATTAAATCTGGTGGGTTAAAAGCAACTATATATATGATTACACCTAAAACACTTGTAGCTAATATACTAATTTTGCCTATTTTTTTTGAATTAGATTTTATTTTAGGATTTATATAATTTATATATAAATCATTTACTATTGCACCTGATGCCACTAATAATTGAGAATCTACCGTAGACATTATTGATGCTAAAGGACCTGCTAATAATAAACCTGCTACAACAGAAGGAAATAATTGTGTAGTCAATGTTGGTACAACTAAATCCCCCGATTCTATACCAGTTACTAGAGTACTTCCAAATGCACCTACTAGATGCATACCTAATAATAATATTGCAGAAACTATTGTTCCATATTTTAAACCATCATGTAGACTTTTCGTATCTTTATAACTCATCGCTCTTTGTGATACTGATGGTATTCCTACTACTGCAAAACCAACTAAGATCCAGAATGATGTTACCCAAGCTACTGTCATATGACCTTCAGTTACACCAAAAGGTGTTATAAGTCCTTCATTTATACCTTGCATATTAGTTATTATATTTTCAACTCCGCCACCTGCTATAACCGCTCCTATAAATATACCTATAGTTGCAATTGTCATTATTACACCTTGAACTGTATCTGATATAGTAACTGCCCTAAATCCTCCTATAACTGTATGAACTACAACAGTTACACCAAATGCAGTTAAAGCTACTGAGTATGGAAGACCTACCGATCCTTGTAATAGTCTTGCAGCGCCTACCCATTGAGCAGCCATAGCTGCTATAAAAAATACTACTATAGATAAGGATGTCAATATAACTACTGCATCAGACTTATATCTTTCTCTTAAAAAGTCTGTTATTGTAACGGCATTTATTTTTCTTGAAATTATAGCAAACTTCTTGCCTAAAACGGCTAAAGTAAAATATCCAGTCGGCATTTGTGCCATTGCTAAAAACACCCATGCTAATCCTTGAGTATATGCTGTTCCAGGTCCACCTATAAAACTTCCTGCACTAAGATATGTTGTTACAAGAGTCATAGCTAAAACAAATCCTCCAAGTCCTCTTCCACCTGTCATATACTCATCCATAAATTCACCATCATCGCTATTTCTAGCTTTGTTTACGAACTTCATAGAGTAAAGTCCAACTCCAAATACAACTATAAAGTACAATAAAATCGGTATTAATACACCGTAGTTTATAGAGTTCATTATTTATACTCCTTTCTATATTCTTCAATTTCTTCTTCTGATAATGCTTCTAGGGACATATTTTTAAAATATTTATTTATCATTACAACTGTAAGAATTGAAAAAAGAATGCTACCTACTATACAACTCATAAAAAACCATGTTGGAAATCCCATAATATAAGTATATTCTGAAACTGGTTTTGATCCTAAACCATATCCCCAACTAAACCACCATATTAAGTTGAAAATTCCAAGACCAAGGCCCATCCAAGCTTCCTTGTTACATTGCTTATATCTAGGATCTTCTATAAAAATATTTTTTTTACCCTTATTATCTTCCATAGGATTACTCTCCTTTTTTAGCATATTAATATTCTTCATTCAAATAATATAAAGCTGTAAGTGCATACATTTTAGATGTTTCTATAATATCGTCTATTTCACACCACTCGTCAACTTGATGCGGTACTTCTCTATCTCCTGCTCCTGTTACAATTACAGGTATACCTTTTTGACATTGAATAAATGTTCCATCAGTTGCTCCTGGTACTCCATTATAAATTGGCTCTGCATTCATTACCTCTTTATACGCTTTAGCTATAGATTTAACAACTGGTTCTTCCTTAGAAGTTTCTGTCCATGGTCTATCATCTAACACCTCCATTGTTGCAGTAAATTTATCATCTCCTTCTCTAAATTGAGAAGTGAATTCGTCTATAATGCCTTGTATCTGACGTTTTATAGCTTCATGATCTTGACCCGGTACAGTCCTTATATCTAAAGTTATATATGCATCTGAAGGTATAACATTTATTTGAGCAACTCCATTTATTGGCGCTTGTATCATTGTAGGTGTCATACTTGGATATCCTAAATACTCATGTTTACCAAGTCTTAGTTTTTCAAATGTTTCTAATCGTCTAACTTCGCATATAACTTTACCTATTGCCCAATTAGGACAATTTCCCGATAATGGCATACATCCATGTGCCATTTTCCCATAAAAATTAATTTTAATTCTAAGAGCTCCTTTTTGGAATATACATAAGTTTTTTTCTTCTGGTTCACAAATAACTGCTGCATCTACTTTATCTGCCCATCCATTATTTATGAAACTTTTTATTCCAAGCATTAACCCTTCTTCATCACAAGGTATACATAATAATATATTTCCACTAAACTTTTCCTTAGCATCTTTTATAGCTTTAACTGCATATACAGCAGCTGCTAAATTTTGTTTAGTATCGCAAGATCCTCTGCCATAAATTCTTTTTTTACCATCTACTTCTACTATCTCCCCACCAAATGGATCATACGTCCATTGTTCATAATCTCCTGCAGAAACAACATCTGTATGTCCTTCAAATAATATAGTCTTACCTGAGTCTTCACCTCTTAGAAAAGCAATCACATTTGGTCTATTCTTTACTGCATCTTCAATATAAACTTCAAAACCTTCTTTTTTTAAAAAATCAAATACATATTGGGCTACCCTGCTTTCATTTGCATCTTCATCTTCTGAATCAAATACACTATTAATTTGTATTAACTCCCTGGTAAAATTAATAAGACCTTCTGAATCCAACATCTCTAATACCTTTTCATAGTCACATTTCATAATATTACTCCCCCCTATTTTAAATCGTTTATTGATTTTACAAGCTTGACAATTGTACTGTTAATTGGAGTACTAATTCCAAGTTTTTCGCCAACTTTTACAACTGCTCCATTTATCTTATCTATCTCTGTTTCTCTTTTATTTAAAATATCTTGTAACATTGATGATTTATTGCTGTAAGTATTGCTAGCCACATTTTTAACTTTTTCTAATGTTTCATCCTTTTCTAAATTTATTCCTATTTCTTTAGCTATAGATACACTTTCATCAACCAAATCTTTTATTAAATCAAGACTATAGCTTGATTCAAGCAACTTTCCATTTTCTATTTTCAAAATCGCAGTTAATGGATTTATTGCAATATTTATAATTAATTTTGACCATATTAGTTCTAAAATATTTTCACTTATATCTGTGTCTATGCCACAATACTCCATATTTTTTTTTTTTTTTTTTTTTTTTTTTTTTTTTTTTTTTTTTTTTTTTTTTATTTTTTTTTTTTTTTTTTTTTTTTTTTTTTTTTTTTTTTTTTTTTTTTTTTTTTT
>OIFU01000509.1_pt1 | contig 15711 bp, 10 predicted proteins | sample 1582141 | NCBI WGS metagenome assembly OIFU01 (sample SAMN07501047, study PRJEB24779) | human gut metagenome | isolation source: stool | host: human infant | place: USA: Pittsburgh, PA
TGTATTATATGATAACAAAAGATTCCAATCCCCTGATACTGATGAGCCAGAAACCTCTTGAATAATTATATTCGGATAAACTACTCTATATCCATTAGAATCTGTTAACCATATTCTTGCTCCCTTAATACTTAATGGAAAATTAAGGCCAAGACCTTCTGTATACGTAGTTACTTCAAAAACAGGATTCCCCCCATCAGCATGAAACATCATATATCCCGTTACTGCACCATTATGTGCAACATTAGCGGATACCTCCAAGCCTTGACCTTCGCCTAAAGGAAAATTATTTATACGTGTATCATTTATAATACTATTTCTAGTTTCTGGTATCGATAATAAACCTTCATTCCACTTTGTAGCATACGATGCAGTAGCAGTACCAACATTAATTGGATCATTAGTCGCCTTATTAACCGCCCCACCTACAGCAGCACTCAACCATTGTGCTAATGCTGGATCATGTTTAGCTACTTTCTTAATTTCACCAATTAACAGCTCATTAGTCATAGTAGCTTTAAAACCACTACCAGGTGAATTACCAGCCATTCGCGCTGCTACTTCACCTATGATGCCATGTGCAATAGATTTAGCGATTTTGCCATCTTTCGTTGTTGGTTGCCAGTTATGTAGTTGTTCAAATGCATTTTTAGAGAAAAGACGTGCTAATTCTTGGCGTTCTTCAATTTTCTTTTTATCGAAAATCTTATCTAATTGATGTAATGTATTTTCGGTATTTGTGTTAATAGTTTTAGTGTCAATTTCTTTACCATCTACAGTTAGTATACCATCAGAGATAGCTGATTGAGTAGTGGAGCTCGCTTTATCTTTAGATCCTACACCTAAGTTTGGAACTAGACCGATACTGTTATAAATTTTATCATAGCCTTTTTTATCCTTGGCCTTCATCTCTTCAAGTTTCTTTTTACTACCATAGTAATTGTAACCAATACCATTATTGCTATATGTATACTCAGCTTCATTTTGGATATCTTTCATCTCTAGAGATTTTGTAGTCAGTTTATTCTTAGCTTTTGGAGCTTCACTTTTAATAACAGCACCCTCTAATGTAGTACCATTTCCTACATTAAGGTTGTAGCCCTCTTCTCCAGCATAAATGCCAGCTTGTTCTGTTACGCTTTTCCATTTGCTATCAATTCGTCCTACACTAGCATTGATACTACCAGTTGGATTTTTAAAGTTAGGTTTAGAGGATACAGAGAATCCCGCAGACTTACTATGTTCTTTAAAGTTATCTACATCTTGTAAGCTTTGAATATGTAAATCACGACCTGTGTCTACTTCTACCTTCTTGCCAGATACAGTGGAACCAATAATATTTGTATCTCGTTTTGCTTTAAGCTGTGTTAATTGAGCCGCTTTAATCTTAATAGGTACATAACTTTCTTGATGGGTATCCCCATTCTGACGAGCCATATGACCACTCGCATTAATGTCTAGAAGGCCACCACCAGTCAAGCTAATACCAGCGCCGACACTCCATCCAGAGCTTTTATAGGTATTATGAAAATACCCCCTTTACTGGTTGTCCAGTAAAGGGGGTACATATCACCTAAGAGGCACCTGTTTCATTTATGAAACGATATTGCCATTTGATATTCTAGAAATATTATATGTGACATCATTTCACACTATCATCAACAATCCTTATAATCCTCCTAAAGAAATCATATCCACCATTTATATAATCGCCTATTCCTACTTCCCTATCTTGAAAATATGGTGAAATAGGAAGATAGCCCCAAACAACACCTAATCCTCCACATAAATTGCGGCCACCATCTCCACCTTTATATGAAAACATATCATTATCATATACAATTTCTCTACAATACGGATCATCACCTATAACAAGGCCAAAAAAGTTTTCTTTTTCTAACGTATAATCTCCATCATTATCCATCCATTCCATATGCTTTAAATTCATAGAGAAATCTATATTGTTTCCCCATGGGAAGATAGTTCTACACCCCTTGCCAGCTAAATACTCCCACTCTCGTTGTGTAGGCAAAGAATATTTATTATCTTTTATATCCTGTAAAAGTTTCTTAAATGTTGTTTCTTCATAAAGTTTGCCACACCAATTGCTATCGTCTGTTTTATATAAACAAACAGTGTTGTGCACCATCACTTCAGAAACACCTTTTTCCTCGGCTTTTTTTATCATCTGTTGCCACTCTTTATTTTGTCTGAGTGTCTCATCTGAAATAGGTATCCAACAAGTTTCACTATACTCTTTTTGTACCAATAATGGATAGATTACAAACTCATCTTCTTGAGTAAAATTATGTTTAAAATACGTTTCTATGTTGGATAGTACCTCTTCATCTTCTAGTGTTTCGCTAATCTTAGTTTGAACATCGTCTTCACTAAAGATTTCCTCTTCATATCCCTCGACAAATGGATAGGCAAGCTCCGCTAAATTTTCATCATTAAAAATATCCTGAAATGGTTTATTTTTAAAATCAAACCCTAACGTAACAGTATCTCCAGGAACAAATACAAATTCTATACCATCATGTGAACGATATACCGCCGTATATGTGGATTTTCCAAAGGCAGTAAATTCTTTAAAGCATATCAATTCTAAATTATATATTTTTCCAATCTTATTTAATAATTCCATTCTATCGCTAGTAGATAACAAATCATATTTGGGATTATACAATTTTTTGATGGGAATAGGATTCATTAATTTGATACTCCTTATTTTTATCTAGTACAAATATTCTTCACTATGCATTTACTCTATTTAATTAAGTATTGCCTTAGGGTTTGATTTTCTAATGGCCCTAATTGTAGCGCCTTCCTATTTTTAATCGCATCAATAGCTAATGCTTCAAAGGTATCTTTATCAAAATCAGAAAAGTCATTAAAGGAATTAAACACTCTCTTAAAATTCATAATAGCCCTCTCTAAACAACATGATTTTATATGGCTACAATTATAGCATACCGTATTCTTTCACAGATAATAAGCTATTGTTAAGCACAAAAAAGGCACCTCCAAGGAGGTGCCTCTTTGTTATAGTTTATAGGAGAGTTGTATTTTATTAATCTAAATCGTAGAAACCAGATGGTTTATCGCTCAAGTTAATAATGATATTTTTCATTTGAGTGTAGTGTTCAAGGATAACTTTGTGAGTTTCACGGCCGATACCAGATTGTTTGTAACCACCAAATGGTGCGCCTGCTGGAATGGAGTTATATGTATTTACCCACATACGACCTGTTTCGATTGCTCGAGCTACGCGGATTGCGCGGTTAAGGTTTTGTGTGAATACACCGCCGCCAAGACCGTATAAGCTGTCATTAGCTTGTTCGATCACTTCTTCTTCGCTGTGGAACTTAATTACAACAGCTACAGGGCCGAAGATTTCTTCGCGAGCTACGCGCATATCGTTCGTAGCATCTACGATAAGTGTAGGTCTAATGAAGCAACCTTTACCAAGTTCGCCGTCAGTAACGCGTACACCACCAGCTGCAACGCGAGCACCTTCTTCTTTAGCAACTTCTACATAGCTAAGTACTTTCTCAACTTGTGCTTCGTAAATCAAAGAACCAAGTTGTGTAGATTCTTCCCAAGGTAAACCAACTTTTACTTTATCAAATAAAGCGGAAAGTTCAGCTACAAATTTATCATAAATTGTATCTTGTACGAAGATACGGGAACCTGCGCAGCATACTTGACCTTGGTTGAAGAGGATGCCGAGCATTGCCCCATCAAGAGCTTGTTTCCAATTCGCATCGTCAAAGAAAATATTCGCAGATTTACCACCTAATTCCAATGTAGCTGGAATCAAGCGTTCAGATGCTGCTTTATATACATCAAGACCTACTTCTGTAGAGCCTGTGAAAGCAAGTTTACTGAAGCCAGGATGATCAAGGATATATTGACCAGATTTAGAGCCTTTACCAGTTACGATATTCACAACACCTGCTGGCAAGATGTCTTTCAAAATATCGCCTAATACTAAAAGGCTAAGGGATGTATGGCTAGAAGGTTTAATAACAACTGTACAACCTGCTGCAAGAGCTGGTGCCAATTTCCAAGCAGCCATTAGGAATGGGAAGTTCCAAGGCACGACTTGACCTACAACGCCAATCGGTTCGCGAACGATGAGGCTCAAGGTATTTTCATCAAATACTTGTGCAGAGCCTTCTTCGGAACGAAGTACACCAGCGAAGTAACGGAAATGGTCAGCACCAAGTGGAATATCTACGTTCAAAGTTTCACGGATTGGTTTACCATTGTCATATGTTTCAACTTGTGCCAAGTACTCTTTGTGCGCATCAATAGCGTCAGCAATTTTTAACAAGTAATCAGCGCGCTCTATTTGAGATACTGTTTTCCAAGTTTTAAAAGCTTCTGTTGCAGCGTCTACCGCTTTATCAACATCGTCTTTCGTAGCCTCTGCACAGATAGCGAGTTGTTCGCCATTAGCAGGGTTATATACATTAAATTCAGCGCCGTCAGATGCAGCTACCCATTCATTATTAATTAAAAGTCCATATCTTTCTTTAAGGTTCAAGCTCATAGCATTACCTCCTATGTAGGAATATAGATTGAGGAAGATTTCCTCTGTGATTTCATCATACGCCTTATATCTAAATATTTCAATCAGATATATCATTTTCGATATATCTGTTCTGCATTATTATACATAGTTTTAAGTTATATAGAAAAACCGCACCCTCAAAATCCATAGAGAGTGCGGTTTTGTGTACAATGACTTTTAGTCAAGTGTATTTCTCAATAATATAATTCAATTGATACTAATTGTTTTGTCGACCACCATTGTTTCGGCCATTATTACGGTTATTGTTACGACCGATGTTTCGACGTTGTCCATTATTATTTCTATTGCGGTTATTATCGTTATTCTTTGGCTTTTCTGGTTGCAATGCTTTTACAGATAAACCAATACGATTACGTTTAACATCAACAGAAATGATTTGAGCTTCGATGATATCGCCTACAGCCAATACATCGGATGGATGTTGACGGCTATTGCATAATTCACTGCGATGCAATAGACCATTAGTTTTAAGGCCAAAGTCTACGAAGGCACCAAAGTCAACTACGTTATGAACCGTACCTTTTACCACAGTGCCAACCTTGATATCTTCAAGGCTTACTACATGTTTTCTCGTAAGCGGTGCAGGCAAATCTTCACGAGGATCACGACCTGGTTTTGCCAAAGCAGCTAAAATATCTCGTACAGTTGGTACACCTGCATCAAGTTTTGCGGCCATTTTCTCTGCATCAACGAGAGGTAATTTCACTTGTAACGCTTCTAACTGAGCCTTATCTTGCAAATCTTTCAAGGTAAAACCTAATTCACCAATTATGCGTTCTGCCAATTCATAAGACTCAGGATGGACAGATGTATTATCTAGTGGATTTTTACCGTGTTGCAAGCGAAGGAAGCCCGCACATTGTGTGAACGCTGCAGGACCTAAGCGAGGTACTTTCAACAATTCCTTACGGCTTTTAAATACACCATTCTCTTGACGATATGCAACGATGTTTTTAGCCACTGTGCTAGAAATGCCTGCAATATGTTGCAAAATAGCAGGAGATGCAGTATTGAGCTCTACCCCAACGTGGTTTACTACAGTTTCAACCACTTGATCTAACGTATGGGTCAATTGTTTTTGGTTTACGTCATGTTGGTATTGACCTACGCCGATAGATTTAGGATCAATCTTAACAGATTCCGCCAATGGATCTTGCACACGACGTGCAATAGATACGGCACCGCGTATGGTTACATCTAAATCTGGTAATTCATCGATAGCCAACTTAGATGCAGAGTATACAGATGCACCAGCTTCATTGGTGATGATGTAGTGACAATCTAATTTTTCCTCTTCAATCATGGTGGATGCAAACTGCTCTGTTTCGTAAGATGCAGTACCATTACCAATGGATAAGAGTGTAACCTTGAATTTACGGATTTTATCAGCCAATACCTTTTGCGCTTCTTTGCGAAGCTTTTCACTATTAGTTAAATAGTAGGCACCATAATCTAGCACATTACCTTGTTGGTCGATAATAGCCATCTTACAACCTGTACGGTAACCAGGGTCAAGGCCCATGATAACATGGCCTGCCAAAGGCGGTTGTAACAATAGGTTCTTAAGGTTTACACCGAATACCTTGATAGCTTGCTCATCCGCATTTTCCGTCAACTCATTGCGGATATCACGCTCTAGAGCAGGGAAAATTAGACGTTTGTACGCATCGGCTACTGCAGCCGCTTTATAGTCTGCGAATATGGATTTTGGATTTTTCTCTAACTTTTGCACCATGTAAGTAACATACGTATCACCTGGTACAGTAAGGGCTAATTTCAAAGCACCTAATTTTTCACCGCGGTTAACCGCCAAGATACGGTGAGACGGCATTTGACGAACCGGTTCAGCATATTCTGCATATTGCAAGAACTGTTGCTGTACCTCTTCATCACCAGTTAACTCAGCTTGAATAAAGCCCTCGTTCCACATCTTTTTACGCAAGTACGCCCGGAAGTCAGCACTATCACTAACGATTTCCGCTACGATATCAGACGCACCTTGAATAGCATCCTCTGGTGTTGACACCTCTTCTGTTACAAATTCTTTAGCAATTTCTAAAGGATCACCAGAGGTAACTGTATCGTTAAGGATCATTTCCGCCAACGGCTCTAAGCCTCGTTCACGGGCAATCATAGCGCGCGTACGTTTCTTAGGACGGTACGGTAAATAGAGATCCTCTAACTCTTGAAGCTTTGTTGCGGCCTCTAAGGACTTCATCAACTCGTCGGTCATCTTTTCTTGCTCTGTAATAGATGCAATGATTTCTTGGCGACGTGTTTCCAAGTTGCGCAGATATTTAATGCGTTCTTCAATGGTGCGCAATTGCTCATCTTGCAATTCGCCCGTTACCTCTTTACGGTAACGCGCAATAAATGGCACCGTATTGCCTTCGTCTAATAATTCTACGGCAGCTTGCACCTGCTTTGGCTTAACATTTAATTCACTGCCAATAATGGCAAACATTCTTTCACTCATTTAGATGCCTTTCTGAGATAGGTTACAAAACGATGAGGATATTTGTTCTTTTCATCCACCGCACCGTCTACTACGGAATCAATGGTGAAAGCCTCTTCTGGAAACTCTGGGAAATATCCATCCCCTTCAAATTCATGGTCTACTTCTGTAATGTACATCGTATCCACGTAAGGCAAGAAAGCCTCATATACTTGAGCACCACCAATGACATAGGCCGCATCAAGAGCACGTGCTGCTTCTGCAGCCGCCTCAGGACTATGGAATATCTTAACCCCTTCTGGCGCATCAAAGCCTTTATCACGAGTAATCACCCAGTGCTCACGATTTGGCAATAAGAACGGTAAGCTTTCAAAGGTCTTACGGCCCATAATGATGACATGACCTGTCGTTTTTTCTTTAAAGAATTTCAAATCATTCGGCAAGTGCCAAATCAAGGTATTATCTTTACCGATCACACGATTATGTGCTACGGCTACGATTAATGCTAACATACTGGCCTCTTTCAGTTAATACTATATGGCAACAGTCATACATATGATTCCATTTAGCAATGGTCATGAACTTCTATACTGCAACAGTCATAGACAATTTACCTAGATGTTCATACCCGTCTAACGTAACGTCCTCAGGTGTGAAATCATAGAAGTCTTTTACCTCAGGATTCACAATAATTTTTGGAGCTGACACCGCTTGATCGCGGCGTGCTAATTGCTCGCGCAATGCTTCTACATGGTTTTCATAGACATGAGCATTGTTGATAACATGAGTAAATTTGCCAGGTTTAAGACCGGTTACCTGCGCAATCATGCATTGTAAGGCTGCATATTGAGCAGTATTAAACGGAACGCCAAGGCCCATATCGCCACTGCGTTGGATGAGCATGCAGTTCAAGTGACCATCAGCTACATCCCATAACGTTTCATACGCACATGGTTGCAACGCCATATCATCTAAATCTTCAATATTCCACAAGGTTACTATCATACGACGGCTATCAGGATCTTCCTTGATAGTCTTGATGAGATTATCAAGTTGTTTGTACTTTGCAATTTGGTAACCATAGGCCTTACCAATTGTACCATCTTCACGCATCCACTCATCCCATACACGCACGTTCATTTCTTGTAATTTGCGTACATCGTTAGATTGCATTTGCCAAATCCATAACAATTCTTTTACCGCCGTTTTGAAAGCTACAAATTTTGTAGTCAAAATGGGAAATTCCTCTTGCAAGTCAAATTGCATGATTTGATGTGGCAATTTATAGGTCGCAATGCCTGTACGGTTTTGACCATACGTACCGTGCTCTAAAATATTTTCAATAATACCGAGGTATTGTGTATCTGCTAGACTCATATATCCCCCTAAATCTATGTATAATACGTCAAATCATACTAACCTATATCTTACAATATATAGTACTATCATACTAAAAAATACATAGTACTACCATATATACAGTAAAATTTATTATCCCTTATATTCTGAAATAGCCTGTAAAAAACTGAGGCCATATTTTTTTAATTTCGCTTCCCCTACACCTTTAACATTGCCAAACTCACCTAATGTTGTGGGTCGTAAATTGGCTAGGTCAATAAGCACTGTATCGGGGAAGATAAGATATGGTCGAAGCCCTGCCTCTTCGGCTAAGCGCTTGCGATGTTGTCGTAAATGTTCAAATAAACCACCCGACCCAGAACTAGATTTTCCTCGTGATGTAGTAGACGTAGACCGACTAGTTCTAGATGGTACAGATACATGTTGCCTGATTTCCTCCACCTCTTTATGCCCACCGAGGACCTCCTCAGCGCCTGCCGTCAAGGATAGCACAGGATACTTACCTGAAGAGCTACGCAAATAACCAGAAGCTACAAATTGTTGAATGAGTCCTTTAATCGATTTCTCGTCTACATTACTTAATAAACCAAATACAGGGAGTGCATCGTGGCCTGCTCGCATAATGCGGTCAGTCCACTCACCGCGCACGATAGAGGTAATCATAGAGGCACCATAGCGCTCATCAGTACCCATAATAGCGCGGAAGATAGCCTTCGCTTCTTTTGTTACATTGACCTTATCACCGGAGCCTTTACAGGAACTACAATTATCGCAAGTAGTCCAAACGGTGCTTTCACCAAAATAGTTAAGCATATATTTACGTAAACAATTACTATAGAAACAGTAGTCAATCATAGACTGTAATTTGCGGAGCTCCACCTCTTGTCGCTCAGGCGTCTCGATGGACTGTTCAATCAAGTACTTATGAACCTGTACATCCTGCCCACTGTAGAGCAAAATACATTCTGCAGGTGCTCCATCGCGACCTGCACGGCCCGCCTCTTGATAGTAGGACTCCATGTTGCGCGGCATTTGGTAATGCAACACATAGCGCACATTACTCTTGTCAATGCCCATACCAAAAGCATTGGTAGCCACCATGACTTGCAGTTTATCATCTGCATAAGCGTTTTGCATCTCACGGCGCACCTCATCGCTGAGACCTCCATGATAATGTCCTACCTTAATGCCTGCACGGGTTAGATTTTCGTAAACTCGATCTACATCCTTACGCGTCGCACAATAAATAATACCATTTTCATTGGCATGTTGTCGTACATAGTGAACCACATAATCCATGCGCTTTGGTGTACGAATGACAGAGAAGGATAAATTAGGCCGATCAAATCCCGTTACATACACATTAGCCTTATCTAATCCTAATAATTTCTTGATATCATTTTCTACATATTTCGTAGCCGTCGCCGTGAAAGCCCCCACGATAGGACGCTTCGATAGTGAGTTGAGCCATTCACCAATAAGGCGATAGGACGGTCTAAAGTCATGCCCCCACTCAGAGATACAATGGGCCTCATCCACAATGACTTGAGCTATAGGCAACGCGCGTAGCACATTACAGAAGAAATTAGAACCTAGTCGCTCCGGCGCAATATATAAGAGTTTAATCTTACCGCTACGCACTTCGTACATCGTTTTATTAAACTCCGCTTGCGTAAGCGTACTATTGATGAGCGCCGCAGGAATGTTCTGCACCAAAAGACCATCTACTTGGTCTTTCATAAGAGAAATCAGAGGAGAGAACACGATAGTAAGACCTGGCTTACAGAGTGCAGGAATCTGAAAACAAATAGACTTACCCGCCCCCGTCGGCATGATACCGATTACATCTTCATTGCGTAATAAGGAGGCAATGGGAGCCTCTTGAGCCGGCCTAAAGGAGGTGTACCCAAAGTAGGTTTCTAACATACGCAATGCGTGTTGCTTCATTCCAATCTGTTGGTTCGCACCATCACGCTGTGTGCCAACAACATTCTTTGATGTTGTCTGTTTTTCCATAGGGTCCTCCTTTCATGTTCCACAAATATACATACAATACCATTATTACGACTATCAATGACAGTATTTCGTATCCAAAATACGAAAAATCCTTTTTTCCATTCTTATATTTTAACATATATCCTTCACCATTGGACTTATTAGTATATACGATTTTACGTAAGCCAGTCTAATGCATATCGTGAAAGACTAAGCCTAAATTTGTATAAAAACTAGGTGTATATTACTAAAGTTTTACACTCTAAAGCACTAATATATGGTACAATAGAAATTATTTATAATACTATAGAATGGAACTACAACCTAAGGAGGTCTTATATAGGCATGACACAAGACAACTTAATGATTATTATCGCCTTTGCCTTATACCTAGGACTCATGATGTATATCGGGGTCTACTATTACAGAAAATCGAACAGCATTGGTGATTACATCCTCGGTGGCCGACAACTAGGACCATGGATTACTGCACTCAGTGCAGAAGCATCAGATATGAGTGGTTGGATGCTCATGGGTGTGCCGGGTCTAGCGTACACTACGGGGATTTCTGGTGTATGGATTGCCGTAGGCCTCACATTAGGTACATGGGCAAACTGGAAATTTGTTTCTAGACGCTTGCGTAACCATACAGAGGTAGCCAGCGATAGTTTAACCTTACCGGATTACTTAAAAAATCGTTTCCACGATCAATCCCATTCGGTAGCTGTCATTTCCGCTTTGTTTATCTTGATTTTCTTCTTGATATATACATCATCAGGCTTTGTGGCAGGGGGCAAATTGTTCAATACTATCTTTGGTCTTGATTACACAGTATCCCTCTTTATTACAGCAGGCATCGTCGTATTCTATACATTCCTCGGCGGCTTCCTCGCCGTATCTTGGACAGATTGTATCCAAGGGGCATTGATGTTTTTCGCTATCCTAGCAGTACCAATTACAGCTGCCATGTTTATGGGTGGCCCTATTGAAACATTCCAACTCATCCAACATGAATTCCCACAAGGCCTTAGCCTATTCGGAGCTCCATCTGATTGGTTCACTTGGGCTATCGGTTTAATTTCTTCTCTCGGTTGGGGTCTTGGCTACTTCGGTCAACCTCATATCCTCGTAAGGTTCATGGCGATCTCCGATGCGAAAGAGCTTAAAAAATCTACAAACATCGCCATGGTTTGGGTTATCTTATCCCTTATGGCGGCCATTGCAGTTGGCCTCATCGGTCACGTATATATGCTGCCTGATGTATTAGTCGGCACTGATGCGGAAACTGTATTCCTCATCATGACAGAACGTCTCTTTACACCATTTGTGGCAGGTCTCATCTGGTCTGCAGTACTCGCAGCTATTATGAGTACCGCATCTGCACAGTTATTAGTAACAGCCTCTGCTATTTCTAATGACTTCTATGCCAATATCATCCATCCAAAAGCAAATGATAAGGAACTAGTACTCGTAAGTCGTATTGTAGTACTTATCGTAGCATTGATTGCCATCTATATGGCGATGGATCCTGATAGCTATATCTTAACAATGGTTGCCTATGCTTGGGCAGGCTTTGGTGCAGCATTTGGTCCAGCCATCTTGTTCTCCTTATTCTGGAAACGTATGACACGTCATGGCTGTATCGCGGGTATCGTCGTAGGTGGTTTAACAGTACTCATTTGGAAACAATTCGGATTCCTTGGTCTTTACGAAATCGTACCAGGCTTCATCTTCTCCTCCATCGCTATCTACGTAGTGAGTATCATGGGTAAATTACCTCCTCGTCCAGTTCTTAAGGACTATCGAGAAGCAGAGAAAATGCACGTTCTATAAATCAGAATTGCACATTTTATAAGAGCATATATAAAAATAGAGCTAGTTGATTCAACGATCAACTAGCTCTTTTATTATGAGTATTGTTCTAAGCCTTCCTTAATAGCTTCTTTTACTTCTGTTACCAAGGACGCTGGTGAAAGTACTTTCACACTTTGCATATATTGAAGTGCCCAATACTTGAAGGCATCGTGATTTACACGTACACGGCATACAACATCATCAGCTGTGATATTGGTGAATTCCACATTCCCATCAAACCAATCTAAAATTTGATTTACAATGGAACGCTTCGCCTTAAAGCTTACTGTAACAGATTCACCGCCGAACATGTAAATATGTTCTTTTACATATTGTGACACATTAAAGGTGCGTTGCTGATGATAACCCTTTATCTCCCGTAAAGGTTTTCTACGTTCGCTAAGCACCGTAATGTGTGCAATTCGATCGACACGTAATGTGGACATGTCATCATAATTTTCGTGGTTCCCAACTAGATAATAATGTCCCCGATTCATAACTAGTTGGAATGGGTTGAATACATATTTCCGCTCCTTATTATCAGGACCAAGATTGATATGTAAACGTTTATCCACGTCAGGTTGGCAATAAGCCAAGGAAATTTTTCTCCCCTTTTGTATCGCTTCTTCTATGAGATCAATGTTAAGGAATAAGTCCTGACTTCTATGAAGGTAGCCTGTAGCACTTTCAATATCAATACCATGAGGCTTGAAATGAGAGCTGCCCAGTTTAGCAACACGACTGATTAAATCCTTACGTTGAGATGCAGTAATATGGCGGGATGCCAATATACCATCAATTAATAATCTCAATTCAGAATCTTCAAAGGTATGAATCATATAAAAATCAGTACGGCGAATAGTCCCATCTGCTCCCACCGCAGATTCTTCACATTGAATACCAAAATCGCCAGATTCATATAAATCATTTAAATGACGGCCTAAGGTCTTCCGATCGACGGATACCTCGTACCGCTCGGCTAATATACTGCGAATCTCCTCTTGAGATAAAGTATGATTAGCATCCGTTTCACTTTTCAGGATTTCTAGTATATATACTAGAACGGCCTTCTTAGATGCCATAAAAGACTCCTTTTACAAATAATACAATTAAAACAACATTGTAAGTAATACAATATATAATATCATCCACAACACATTGGATGATGTTCACAAAAATACCCATACATAGTATACCACACTTTTCATATATGGTTCATTTATTTCTCATCAATTTTATCGATTTACTATACTTTTTTGGCAATATTAAATAACAAAATGTAATAATTATTAAAAAAGATTAAATTTAATTATGTAAAAGAAAAACCCATTATCACTTAATACATATAAATGTTATAAGTGTAATGGGTTTTATATTTACTCTGAATTTTGTATGAATAGAATATATAAGCTTATAGTTCTAAAAATGAATTAAGAAAGTCCATCTGTTTTCTTACTTCTAATAAAGCCTAATTGCTCCATACGCTTTGTTAATTCATTATAAAAGGCTTCAGCCATGGCATTCTGATGCTTACCACTTTGGGACTTATCAGCGCTAAAGAGAGAGTCTTTAATTTTCTTAATCAGTGTAGATTTAGCCTTAGGTTTATTCAATAATTCCATGAACAATAAATCTTCTTCAGAAATATCACCAATGGCATCATTGAACATGTTTGCGCCATAGATATATTCACTACCACCATCAGCAATAGCTTTTACAAAGTTTGTAAAACGAGCTGGTACATAGGATAAACCTTCCATATATTCCTGTTTATCTGGGAATGTTTTGTAGAATCGAATACCACCGCGCACCATATGTTCAACAATAGCTTTATATAAGCTGCATACCGCTGGTTCTAAATCATCTTCAGATGCATTAGCAGCATCATGAGCAGCTTTTAAAATGGCAAGGGCTTCAATCATATTGAACGTACCACCATCTTTAATAAGCGCTTGGAATGTATCCCGTACAAGCTCATTTTCAAACATCTCTAAAGGTTCTTCATCAAAAAGTATTTGGAATACAAAGCTATTTACGATAGTCCGTACAGGCACTGTATTTACCTTATCAGGATTAGCTATGTCATAGTTAATATTTTTTGCAGCATCTGCTTTGCAAATAATAGACTTACGGAATGGTGTATCAAGCATAAAGTCTAAATATTGCTCTTGATCTGCTTGGCTATTAGGCGCTAATTTTTCAAGCTTATCTGCAATACTTTCATCATAGGTACGAACCATGGATAATGTTAAATCTGCATCACATACATAGCTAAGATTATGAGCTTTCAAATGATCATTAAATTGGTAGAAATAGCATGGATCATTATGAGGTTCTAAATGGTCGTGACCTACATAATAATCATCCTTTTGCATAACAGAACGCAACGCGCCTAAGAATTTACTATTACGCTCCTTAAGGTTATCATAATTAAGAATTTGAGAACCTACAAGACTACCTACAGTCTTACCACGTAATACCTTTTCTTTATGAGTCAATTCATCATGTCCACGATTAGCAAATAGCATGAGTTGACGAACCTCTTCCATCGTATGCCAGCCTGGATATGTATTATAGGATACATAAGCAATGCCATTATCTGCTAGATGATTGGATATAATATCGAGCAATTTATCCTTCATCTCATCGCTAATCCAAGAGTAAAAACCATGGGCGATGATATAATCAAAGGTTCCTAATGTCTCATCAAAGTTCAAGATGTCCCCTTGCACAAGAGATACATTATCTAACTTAGCATCACTAATAATTTTATTCCCCTTCTCTACTTGATCTTGGGAAAGCTCAATACCTACAAATGTCGCCTCTGGATTATGTACAGCTTGAGAAATAATATTTCCTCCATAGGTTGCACCTAATTCAAGCACACGAGCAGTCTTAGCAGTAGGTGTATTAAGCCCTACAAGTGCACCATACGCTTCTAAATACGCAGGTGTTGTAAATGGAAATGGATAGGATTTATAGCCTAACTCTTTATATATTGTTTGTTGCATATCATCTGTTGCGATCTCTTGGTTATCCTTAGCCATAAGCACCTCTATATTACAATTAAAATTACCTAGTTAAATCTTAATGTATCAATGCAATATACTTACGTATAACTGCATAACTATCTAATATTATATCAAATTCCTAGTATATTACCTATGGTAAAAGCATTAGTAATATGGGAATAACATATTCATGACGTGCCCGTATTAATGTAAGATAGCTCCCAATATATGCAAGATATAATTTTATATACAAAAGAGGCACCCTCGAAAGGGTGCCTCTTATTAGTTCTTAGTCGTTAAATAACGAATTATTTTACGTCTTCGAAACCTTTTTGTAAGCGAACATAGCTTAAGCGACGATCTTTAGCGTCTTGTTCAGTTTTAGCGAACAATTCTTCTGCAACATCTGGAGCTGCTTTAGCCAAGGAAGCGTAACG
>OIFU01000522.1_pt1 | contig 15272 bp, 14 predicted proteins | sample 1582141 | NCBI WGS metagenome assembly OIFU01 (sample SAMN07501047, study PRJEB24779) | human gut metagenome | isolation source: stool | host: human infant | place: USA: Pittsburgh, PA
GACACTACGTATGTCAGTTAGATTGGAGTGAATGTATTGCGTAAACTATTTTTTATGTGCCTTGCTGTCTTGATGGCTATACCTCTATTCTTGACTCAAGCAAAGGCAGCTAATCTTGAAGATGCTCGATGGGTGACACGAACTGATGCACCTGTACCATATGTTCGTATGGTTATGGATTTGTCAGCACCGGTGAAAGCGTCTGCATCGATTAGCAAAGATGGGAAAACGACGACTGTTACCTTAAAGAACACAAAGCTAAAGACTGCTAAAGCGAATATTAATATGGACTCTAGCATAGCTAGTTCTGCTAGATTCACAGAAGATGACAGAGATGTGAAGGTAACGATCAAGACACCTTCATCTATCGATACGAGTGATGTAAAGGTATTTTCCCTAAAGAAGGATACGGTTAATAAGAAACCGTATCGTATCGTTGTAGATGTACAGAAAAAAGGTGTAGCACCTAAACCTGCTTATTATGGTAAACGCCCATCTCCTTCTGCACATCCTGCGAAAAATATGCCGACAGGATCCGGTAAGTATTCTATTAGCGGTGGTCTATCTGGTAAAACAATTACGATTGACCCAGGTCATGGTGGTAGTGACTCTGGTGCCGTTGGACCTCATGGTGTACAAGAGAAAAATATTACACTACCGATTTCTATGTACTTGAAAAAAGCCTTAGAAAATCGTGGCGCTAAAGTGCTTATGACTCGTACTACAGACGTAGACGTATATGGTCCTAATGCAAGTGGTGTTGATGAATTAGGCGCTCGTGTTAATGTAGCGAACCGTAGCAATTCTGATGCGCTCATCAGCGTGCATATTAACGCATTTAACAATCCAAGTGTTGGTGGTATTGCAACATACTACTATGCTAAAACAGGTAATGATGCTCGTTTAGCACAAAAGGTACAATCTCAAATTGCTAGCGTTCCAGGTTTCAATGGTGACCGTGGCATTCAAGAAGGTAATTTATATGTGTTGAGACATTCTAACATGCCTGCAGTTCTTGTAGAGCTCGGATTTATTTCCAATCCTAATGAGGAACGTGTATTGCAATCTCCTCAAACACAAGAAGACTTTGCAAATCGCATTGCTAATGGTATTGCTAGTTACTTTGGAGGTTAATCGATGAAATTACGTAAACAAGTTCTGTCGATCCTCTGTGTAGGCTTGCTTGCATTTGTAGCAGGTTGTACACCTAATCAAGCTCCTACAACAGGTAAAAGTGAACCTGTGCAAGAGACGAAAGTCAATAAGGATGCAGAAACAACGAAAGTATCTCAAGAAAAGGTTAAGATGGCCTTCTTTGTACCAACAGAGGATGGCTCAGGGGTAACACAATCAACCGTTGAGATGGAGGCGGATAAAATAACGCCTAAAGCCGCTCTTCTAGCAATGTTAAAAGCTGATAGAGCACAAAAATATCCAGTATTCTCTAAGGATATTGAAATCACATCCGTTACTGTAAAGGATGGCATTGCTTCTGTAGAAGTGAATGACGCTTTCGTAAAAGGTAATGGTGGGGACTTAACTGTTAAGTTACAAATGGCTGCCATTGTAAATACATTGACATCCTTTGATAACATTAATGGTGTTCTCTTCGTTAGCAATGGTAAAAAAGTTCCTACAGTAGGTTCCTTTGATACGAAAGATCCAGTTAAACGGATGACAAACCTAATTAAAAAATAATAATATTAGGCTCATTGATAGCAGATAGTTGATATATCAACTATCTGCTATTTTTGTTGTCTTTTATATATGTTACAATACAATATGTATATAAATCGGAAGCCAGGTGATGAGATGCAATTAAAAGATGTAGGGGAATTTAATTTCATTCGCCACATTAAAGACAATACTATATATGATCCAAGCACTGTGATTACAGGAATTGGTGATGACTGTGCCGTATATAGTGCTATAGATAAAACAGATCAATTAATTAGTACTGATACGATGGTGGAAGGGGTTCATTTTAGCTTTCACTATATGATGCCCTATGATGTAGGTTATCGTCTTATGTCGGCTAATTTAAGTGATATTGCTGCTATGGGTGGCAGCCCTCGACAAATAGTGCTATCTGTGGCTGTACCTGAATATGTTGATACTACTATTCTGGATGAAATTTATAGAGGCATTAAAGATCAATGCGCAAGATACCATGTTAATATACTTGGTGGTGATACAGTACGTACAGAAGGACCTATGGTATGGACTGTAACGATTATTGGAGATGTTCCAAAAGGAACTGCTGTTATGCGTAGCGGTGCGCAAGTGGGAGATCTTGTGGGTGTTACAAATTATGTCGGTTATGCAGCTACCGGTCTCGGTGCCTTATCTTATAATTTAGAAGGCTATCATATGACGAAGATTGGTCATCAACGTCCAGATCCACAAATTGAATTAGGTCAACGATTGAGGCAATTAGGTATTCATAGTATGAATGATATAAGTGATGGCCTCGGTAGTGAATTAAATGAAATTGCATCGGCTAGCAATGTATCTATTGTTATAGAGGAAAAAGCTATTCCACTTCATGAAGAAACTTATGAACTAGCTCGGTATTTACAGACTAATCCAGTAGATTATGCATTGTATGGTGGCGAGGACTTTCAACTGGTATTTACGGCGCCTAAATCATTGCTTCCTAAATTAGAGAATTTAGCAGGCATTACAATAATTGGTGAAGTTCTATCTGGACCATCTAGGGTTCAGATGGTTACACCAGATAAAACGATTAAGACCATAGAAGCGAAAGGATATAATCATTTTCATGAATCATAAATCACAGGTTCAATTAGAGTCTCATACAGTAGAAGATACACAACAATTTGGTCAGTTATTAGGCAAATGGATTAAACAAAGTGGTGATTCTTTATGTATTGCCTTAATTGGCGATTTAGGGACAGGAAAAACGCATCTATCCCAAGGCATTGCGAAAGGCTTTGGCGTTACAGAGGAAATAACGAGCCCTACCTTTGCTATCATGAATACCTATGATGTGGATAGAACACATTTATATCATTTTGATGTATATCGCTTGGATGATATAAGTGAGCTAGAAAATATTGGCTTTTACGAATATACAGAAGATTGTGTATCCATTGTGGAGTGGGCAGATAAATTTCCTGATGAATTACCAGATGAAACATTATGGATATACCTAACTCGGATCGATGATACAAGCCGATCCATTTCTTTAAGTAGTGATTATCTTACAGAAGATGATTTAGTAGATATAGGAGGCCCCTATGTGGTTGGGAATTGAGACAAGTTCACTCGTATCAAGTGTGGCCTTAATGGATGAAACAAACTTGATTGGTGAGTTAACCATTCAAGCAGGATTAACTCATTCTGAGCAGTTAATTCCTCATATCGACATGTTGTTGCGCGCCTCACAAGTACAAAAGAATGAACTAAAGGGTATTATAGTTAGTATCGGACCTGGTTCTTTTACGGGATTGCGCATTGGTATGGGGACTGCAAAAGCTATGGCTTATGCCTTACAAATTCCATTGTACGGTGTGATGACCATGGATAGTTTAGCTCACAATGTTTCATATACAAATCGTACAATTTGTACTGTTATCGATGCTCAAAAAAAACATGTATATGCTGGCCTGTATCGATATGAAAATAACGAACTAGTATGTAAAGAGGAGCCTTTTGTTATAGCTGCTAGTGATTTATTAGAAAAGTTCAGAGAAACAAAGGAAGAGGTTCTATTCTTAGGAGATGGCATTAAGCGTATTGAAAAGCTTTTAGAGGAAAATGATACTAATTTAACTGTTCTAGATGTTGTTCAACGTATTCCAAAGGCAAGCTCCTTACTCTTAGCGGGACGAGAATTAATTGCCCGCAAAGAGATATGCGATCCAATGGATATGGTGCCTTATTATATCCGTCGCTCTGAAGCAGAGGTATTATGGGAAGAACGACACAAGGATAATCCTGAAATGTTAAACCAAAATCCTACAGTTGTAGTAACTGAAGCAGCAGGGGCAGAATAATGGAAATTCGGTTAGCTACTATCGAGGATGCTCAAGCCATTTATGATATAGAGCAACAGTCTTTTTCTGTTCCATGGAGTTTAGAATCCGTACTAGCTGAACTTGAAGGAGCAGATAATAAGCTGTATATGGTTGTTTGTGAAGATAATCAAATTGTGGGCTATGCTGGTGCTTGGCTCGTATATGATGAAGGACAAATCACGAATATTGCCATTCTACCTTCTGCCCGTAGTAAGGGGTATGGCTCAAAGCTTACTAAAGAATTAATAGATGAATGTTTGAATAGAGGGATGCATGAGATCTTCTTAGAGGTACGCATATCTAATTTACCGGCCTTGGCGATATATAGAAATCTGGGATTCTCTGTTAAAGGGATTCGTAAAGAGTATTATTCGGAGCCAAAAGAGGATGCTTATATTATGTCTCTCGTTTCAGAGGAAATAGAATGAGTATATACACATTAGCCTTGGAAAGTAGTTGCGATGAAACATCTGCATCCGTCCTGAAGGATGGTCGCACGGTGTTATCCAATGTAATATCTAGCCAAGTGCCTATTCATAGAAAATTTGGTGGTGTTGTACCTGAAATTGCATCACGCCATCATATAGAACAAGTTATACCGGTCATAGATCAAGCTCTGCACGATGCAAATGTGGCGTTACAAGACATCGACCATATTGGTGTTACCTATGGTCCAGGACTTGTAGGGGCATTATTGGTTGGTGTAGCTGCTGCGAAGGGATTATCCTTTGCTACAGGTATTCCTTTGGTACCAGTTCACCATATGGAAGGTCACATCTTTGCTAATTTCTTAGCTAATCCAGAATTAGAGCCTCCATTCTTAAGCCTTGTTGTGTCTGGTGGTCATACCATGCTAGTCCATGTGAAGGGCTATGAAGAGTTTGATATCCTTGGTCAGACTCGCGATGATGCTGCTGGTGAAGCATTTGATAAAATTGCTCGCGTTATGGGGTTCCCTTATCCAGGTGGACCTCACATCGATGCTCTCGCCATTGAAGGGAATCCAGATTCCATTGAATTTCCAAAAGCATTGAGTGAGCCAGGTAATTTTGAATTTAGTTTCAGTGGCCTGAAATCTGCTGTATTAAATTATCTAAATAGTAAGCAGCAAAAGAATGAACCTATTAATCAAGCAGACGTAGCTGCGTCCTTCCAAAAGGCTATAGTTGATGTTTTGGTTGAAAAAACACGAGATGCGGCACATACATTAGGTGAAACTCGTATTACCATAGCCGGTGGTGTTTCTGCTAATAAAGGTTTACAATCAGCACTACAAGTGATGTGTGAAAAAGAAGGTTTTACCTATTACAAGCCTCATAAAATTTTGTCCACAGATAATGCTGCTATGATTGGTTGTCGCGCCTATTATATGGCTCAAGCTGGTAAATTTGCAGATTTAACATTGAATGCAAAACCAAGTGTTGAAATTGGTCATGTATCTTGGAAAGAGGATTAATTGTGGATATTGGTCAAGATATTTTAAATACAACACCATTAGGTCCCTTACAAACCTCATTACTAGAGCATATTAGTAAACTCATATCCTTTGGCGAGTCATTGACCCGTCAAAGGATACAGATTTTTACGCCTCTTCTGGAGTCATCACAAGGTAGTATGCAACTACGTGCTGATATGCTATGTATTGAACGGAGTGATCAAGGTATTATTACTCGACAATTAAAAGGGAGTAATACGTGGCATTCTATGTTGAAGAATGGGCAACCGCTTATTGGAGTAGAGCATGACCAACGGCAACATGTTTTTCCTGTTGTAGATAATGGTGGACGTATTATTGGGGGCATAGCTTTCACAGTATCACCGTCTATCAAGATGGAGCAATATGAGCAAGAATATACATTGTCTGATACGATGCAACGGCTCATGTTGACTGCTACGGATGAGCAAATACAATCGTATGAACCAATTTCATATTTTGACGGTTTAATTATCTTTGATGATTCTCATAGAATTCTCTATGGCAATGAGGCGGCTATACAATTAGTAGATCTACTAGGCTTTGATCGACGACTAGTAGGTTCATCAATTTATAGCAGTACCTTAAAAATTTCAGCCATCCAACAAGTGTTAGATGATAGGACAATATATACTAGTGAAGAAATCTATCAAGACATGGTTATTCGTCAACATATGATTCCTATTGCTATGGGGCGTAATGAAACGCGTTGTTTTTTAGTGCTTCACGACTGTACTCGTGAAAGTAAACAACAGCAAGAACTACTAGTAAAAAACTCTATTATCAAAGAGGTTCATCATCGTGTAAAAAACAATTTACAAACGGTAGCCGGTTTGTTGCGTATGGAGGCAAGACGGTCTAGCTTGCCAGAAGTGAAACAAGCCTTGCAAGAGGGAATCAATCGTATTGAAAGTATGGCTTTAGTTCATGATATTGTGTCCCATTATGATGAGGATTATATTGGTATTCGGTCAATCTATGACGAGCTATGTCGTTTATTGCGCATGAGTATGGTTCAACAAGACCAAGAGGTTACCTTTACCTATAGTGGAGAGGATATGTTGATTTCCTCTCATATGGCTAGTTATGTATCCCTAATAATTAATGAATTAATTACTAATAGCCTCGAACATGGCTTAGATGGTGAAAATGGAGAAATTCGTTTATCCGTTATAGAATTAGAAGACTATATTGTCTTAGATTTTTCTGATACGGGAAAAGGATTACCTCAAGATTTCTCTATTAACTCGAATAAGCGATTAGGATTAACTATCATTAATAATTTGGTTGCCCATGAGTTAAAAGGGCGTCTATTTGTTAAAAATACTGATGTCGGTGTTCTAGTGACAATACATATGAAGAAGGAGAAGTAAATGCGCGTTTTAATAGTGGATGATGAATCCCTTATACGTATGGATCTACGCGATATTATTGAATCCTCTGGTCATGAAGTTGTGGCAGAAGGGACTAATGGTGTTGAAGCCATCAAGCTTTGCAAAGAATATAAACCTGATATTGTTCTAATGGATGTAAAAATGCCAGAATTAGATGGCATCGAAGCAGCACGTCAAATTGGCTTTCACCATGAAGCACCTGTAGTTCTATTAACTAGTTATAGTCAACAGGATTTAATAAATAAGGCTAGGGAATCTGGCGTATATGGATATTTAATAAAGCCGGTCCGTGAAGAACAATTGGTTCCAACCTTAGAAATGGCATTAGGGCGTTATCATAGTGATGCTGCGCTACGCGTAAAAATGGCTGAATTAGAACAATCATTAGAAGATCGCAAAATCATTCAAAAGGGGACCGGTATATTGATGAAACTATACTCTATATCGGAAGAGGAAGCATACAATCGCATTCGTGCCCTAAGTATGAAGAAACGAGATAGTATTGTTAATATCTGTAAAGCATTAATTAATCAAGTTTCAAAATAGACATAAAGGCTAGTATAAGGATAAATCTTATACTAGTTTTTTTGTGTCTAACATCAAATAAAAACTAAAAAGTCAAAAAATCAAAATTTCTGCTTGCATTTATTTTGACATAGGTTATAATAATACATGTGATTAGCACTCGATAACTTAGAGTGCTAATAAATTGTAAATAATAACTAGTAAATAAGGAGTGACATCATATGTTAAAACCATTAGCTGACCGCGTTCTTATCCGTTTAGAAGCAAAAGAAGAAAAAACTAAAAGTGGTATTTTCCTTCCTGATACAGCAAAAGAAAAACCTCAAGAAGGCGTAGTAGTAGCTGTTGGTGCAGGTAAAGTTTATGACAATGGTCAACGTGTAGCTCCAGAAGTTAAAGTTGGCGATACTGTTATGTTCGCAAAATATGCTGGTAGCGAATTAGAAATCGATGGCGCTACTCATTTGATCATTAGCGAACGCGATATCTTAGCAGTACTATAATAGCTGATTTATAGCTGTATAGAGCTAAACATACTATTGATACATTCTATATTGCCTGCGGGCATATACATTCCCTTACATTAGATACTGTTATTATCTAGGAGGTAATACATATGGCAAAAGAAATCTTGTTTAACGAAGAAGCTCGTCGCGCTTTGGGCCGTGGCGTTGATCAATTGGCAAACGCTGTAAAAGTTACATTGGGACCAAAAGGTCGTAATGTTGTATTGGATAAAAAATTCGGTTCCCCAACAATCACAAATGATGGTGTAACTATTGCTCGTGATATCGAACTTCCAGATCCATTTGAAAACATGGGTGCTCAATTAGTTAAAGAAGTTGCTACTAAAACTAACGATGTAGCAGGTGACGGTACAACTACTGCAACAGTATTGGCACAAGCTATGATTCAAGAAGGTATGCGCAACGTAGCAGCTGGTGCAAACCCAATGATCTTGAAAAAAGGTATTGAAACAGCAGTTAAAACTTTGGTTGAAGAAATTAAAAAACGCTCCATCAAAGTTTCTGGTAAAGCTGAAATCGCTCAAGTTGCAAGTGTATCCGCTGCTGACGAAGAAATTGGTGGCTTAATTGCTGAAGCTATGGAAAAAGTAGGTAACGACGGCGTTATCACTGTAGAAGAATCCAAAGGCTTGCAAACTGCATTAAACGTAGTAGAAGGTATGCAATTTGACCGTGGTTACATTTCCCCATACATGGTAACTGATCCTGACCGTATGGAAGCTGTAATGGATAACCCATACATCTTGATTACTGACCGTAAAATCAGTGCTATCGCTGATATGTTGCCAACACTTGAAAAAGTGGTAAAAGTAGGTAAAGAACTTCTTATCATCGCTGAAGATGTAGAAGGTGAAGCATTGGCTACATTGGTAGTAAACCGCTTGCGTGGTACATTCAAAGCTGTAGCTGTTAAAGCTCCTGGCTTTGGTGACCGTCGTAAAGCTATGCTTGAAGATATCGCTATCTTGACTGGTGGTACTGTAATTACTGAAGATATGGGCCGTAAACTTGATTCCGTAGAACTTACAGATCTTGGTACAGCTCGTCAAGTTCGCATCACTAAAGATGAAACTACAATTATTGATGGTGTAGGCGATAAAGATGTAATTGCTAAACGTGTAAGCCAAATTCGTGCACAAGTAGAAGAAACAACTTCTGAATTCGACCGTGAAAAATTACAAGAACGTCTTGCAAAATTATCCGGTGGTGTTGCAGTTATCGAAGTAGGTGCTGCTACAGAAGTTGAAATGAAAGATAAAAAACTTCGTATCGAAGACGCATTGAACGCAACTCGCGCTGCTGTTGAAGAAGGTATCGTAGCTGGTGGTGGTACTACATTCATCGATATCATCCCTGCATTGAACACATTGGAAGCTACTGGTGATGTTCAAACTGGTATTAACCTTGTTAAACGTGCAGTAGAAGAACCTCTTCGTCAAATCGCTTACAATGCTGGTCTTGAAGGTTCCGTTGTAGTAGAAAAAGTTAAAAATACAGAAGCTGGTGTTGGTTTCAACGCATTGACTGAAGAATATATCGACATGGTTAAAGCTGGTATCGTGGATCCTGCTAAAGTAACACGTTCTGCGCTTCAAAATGCTGCATCCATCGCATCTCTTGTATTGACTACTGAAACAATCGTAGCTGACAAAGTAGAAGAAAATGCTGCAGTACCTGCAATGCCTCCAATGGGTGGCATGGGCGGTATGATGTAATCAACTGCTTAGAGCATAATCTATAAGATTTAGAATAATCCTAATGAATTAGGAACTATATGTTCACTTTTTCATTAGGATTATTTTGTATTTATCTAAATTAGCAATGGTATTTTACAATACATATGATATAGACAGTACAAATAGTATAAATCGTATAAATAGCAGACGATTTTTCTTTATACTTATGATTTGAATTAGACTAACATATGAGGTTTATCAAATCGATAAAATTGATTTTGTATACAACATATGTTATAATTCTATAGAATTTAATTTTGAGTCTAGTTTGACACAGTAGTTAGTGGCCTTTATTATATGGTTATTGAATTATTTCGATGTTATTTAACCTGAAAGAAGGATTACTATGTTGAGCTTTATTTTTAAAAGTAAACCTAATTATGTTAATTTTGGCCTCTTAGTTTACCGGTTGGCACTTGGTATTTCCATGTTTTACCATGGATATTTAAAGTATTTGAGCGGTGCTGAAGGCCTTTATAAAGTTGGAGCTATGTTGGCACCATTAGGTGTACCTAGTGGTTATGAAATATTAGGTACTATGGCAGCATATGCAGAAATGATAGGTGGCGTACTTATAGTGCTTGGTCTATTTACAAGAATAGGATCTTTGCTACTTATAGGTACACTAGCAATAGCAACGATATTAAATCTTAGTGGTAGTTTCTTTAGTTGGGACTATCCATCTCAAATGGGATTTGGTGCTCTTATGTTGTTCTTTGCTGGTGCAGGTCGCTATAGCCTAGATAAAGCTTTATTTAAATAATGATTAGGATAATAGACTCGTCGCTTGATGGGTCTTTTATTTGTGTAGCGAGGTTATTATGAATACAAAAACAGTTCCGTTTTCAGCTGAACAATTAGAAAATATTATTGCCCAATATCCAACACCATTTCATATTTATGATGAAGAAGGTATCATTGAAAATATGAAATCTTTTATCGATGCATTTTCTTGGAATAAAGGATTCAAGCAATATTTTGCTGTAAAAGCGACTCCAAATCCATATATTATGCGTGTATTGCAAAAACTTGGCGTTGGTGCAGATTGCTCTTCCTTAGCAGAGTTGATTCTATGCGAAAAAGTGGGCATTACAGGTCATGATATTATGTTCACATCTAATGACACACCATATGTGGAATATAAAAAAGCATTAGACATGGGCGCTATTATCAACTTAGATGATATTACTCATATTGAATATTTAGAAAAAAATCATGGTTCTTTGCCTGATACGTTCTGCGTTCGTTATAACCCAGGCTCCTTAAAAGAAGGTGGCAATACAATTATTGGCCTTCCTGAAGAAGCTAAATACGGTATGACTCGTGAACAAATTTTTGAAGCCTACAAACAACTACAAGCAAAAGGTGTAAAACACTTTGGTATCCATACAATGGTTGTTTCTAATGAACTTGATATCGATGGCTTAGTTGGCACTGCTGAACTTTGCTTCAATCTTGCTGTAGATATTAAAAATGAACTTGGCATCAATATTGAGTTTATCGATCTTGGTGGTGGCGTAGGTGTTGCTTATAAACCAGAACAAACACCTGTAGATTTCAAAGCGCTTAGCAAGGGTGTAGAAGAGGCTTACAATAGAATTCTCGTAGCTAACGGTCTTGGTGACGTAGCATTAGCTTATGAATGTGGTCGTATGGTTACAGGTCCATTTGGTTACCTAGTTTCTACAGCAATTCATAAAAAAGATATTTATCGTCATTATATTGGTCTTGATTCTTGTATGGCAAATCTTATGCGACCAGCGTTATATGGTTCTTATCACCATATTACTGTTATGGGGAAAGAGAATGCGCCTAAGGACCATGTATACGATGTAACAGGTTCTTTATGTGAAAATAATGATAAGTTTGCTATTCAACGTGAGTTGCCAAAAATTGATATTGGTGATCGTATCATCATTCATGATGCTGGTGCACATGGTCACTCCATGGGCTTTAACTATAACGGTAAATTGCGTTCCGCTGAGTTGTTATTACATAAAGATGGCTCTGTAACACAAATTCGTCGTGCTGAAACCTATGATGATTTGTTCGGCACTCTCGATTTTTCTAGCCTATAATTCAATATTGAGAATCAAATAGGATGAGAATGAATATTATTAAAATCCTATCAATATATGTAATATATGATATTCTTTTAATTCCTGTATATTTTAGTAGGAATATCTTGCTATCATTTAGATAAGAATGTATAATGATTATAGATTGTTATGCACATACTTGCTAAGTTGGCGAGAATTACGGCGGTATTCACGTTAGTGCGTACCGCCTTTTTATATGTGTCAGTATATACGTTTTACATATAACGATTGTACTCCTCTATATAGGAGATACATAATAAAAAGGAGTGAACATTTTGGCTGAATTACTTCAGATAAAAGATTTAAAGGTATCCGTTGAAGATAAACAAATCTTGAAAGGTATCAATCTAACAATTAATAAAGGTGAAATTCACGTTGTAATGGGGACAAATGGTGCTGGTAAGTCCACACTTGCTAATGCTATCATGGGTAACTCTACATATACTGTAGATAGCGGCTCCATTATTTTTGATGGTAAAGATATTACAGAAGATGCAGTAAACGATCGTGCAAAAGCTGGTATTTTTATGTCCTTCCAAAATCCAATTTCTATTCCTGGTATCACTGTAGAAAACTTTATCCGTACTGCGAAATCCACAATTACTGGTGAAAATGTACGTGCATTATCCTTCAAAAAAGAATTGAAAGAAAAAATGGATGAATTGTCCTTTGATTTGTCCTATGCACAACGTTATGTAAATGAAGGCTTCTCTGGTGGTGAACGTAAGAAAAATGAAATTCTTCAAATGTCCATTTTGAATCCTAAATTGGCTATTCTTGATGAAACTGACTCCGGTCTTGACGTAGATGCAGTTCGTATCGTATCCGAAGGTGTACAACGTTTCCACAATGAAGATAATGCTGTATTGATTATCACTCACCACAACCAAATCTTGCAAAAATTAAAACCTGACTATGTTCATGTATTGATCAATGGTAAGATCGTTAAAACTGGTGATGCTTCTCTTGTACGTGAAATCGAAGAAAAAGGTTACGACGCATACAAAGCATTAGCATAGGAGGCACAATGGAAGAAAGAAAGAAAACCCAAGTCGCGGATATGGACCGTGGTGTCTATGATATTAAGAATGACTTTGAATATTCTTATATTTCTGATGCCGGTTTAACAGAAGATATTATCCGTGAAATTTGGTCTAATAAAAATGAACCTGAATGGATGCTTGACTTCCGTTTAAAATCTTTAGAAATCTACAATCGCATGGGGATTCCAAACTGGATTCCTGATATTTCTGGCTTAGATATGGCAAATATTCACACTTATGTTAAGCCTAAAGTAGATATGAAAGAAAATTGGGACGAAGTTCCAGAAGAAATTAAAAGCACTTTTGACCGCTTAGGTATTCCAGAAGCGGAAAAAACATCTCTCGCTGGTGTTGGTGCTCAATATGACTCTGAAGTTGTTTACCACAGTATTCAAGAAGATCTTGTTAAACAAGGTGTTATCTATACTGATATCGAAACAGCATTACATGAGCATGAAGAAATCGTAAAAAAATACTGGATGACATTGATTCCACCTACAGACCATAAATGGGCGGCTCTTCATGGTGCAGTTTGGTCTGGTGGCTCCTTCGTATACGTTCCAGCAGGCGTACAAGTAGAAATTCCATTGCAATCTTATTTCCGCTTGAATGCACCAGGTGCTGGTCAGTTCGAACATACTATGATCATTGTAGAAGAAGGTGCTAAATTGCACTTTATCGAAGGTTGTTCTGCTCCTAAGTATGACGTATCTAACCTTCATGCAGGCGCTGTTGAATTGTTCGTTAAAGACAATGCTACATTGCGTTACTCTACAATTGAAAACTGGTCCAAGAACATGTACAACCTTAACACAAAACGTTGTGTAGTAGGTAAAAATGGTACAATCGAATGGGTATCTGGCTCCTTTGGTTCCAAAGTTTCTTGCTTGTATCCAATGAGTATTCTTAACGGTGAAGGTGCACATGCTGAATTTACAGGTGTAACATTCGCTGGTGAAGGTCAATTCCTTGATACAGGTTGTAAAGTGGTACACAATGCACCATATACAACAAGTAATGTAAACTCTAAATCCATCTCTAAATCCGGTGGTGCTGCAATTTATCGTGGTCTTTTGAAGATTGGTCCTAAAGCTGAACATTCTAAAGCAACCGTTTCTTGCGAATCCTTGATGCTTGATGCTGAGTCTCAATCTGATACAATCCCAGCAATTATCGTAGAAAATGATAATGTGGATTTAGGTCATGAGGCGAAAATCGGTCGTATTTCCGATGAAGCAATTTTCTATCTTATGACTCGTGGTATCAGCGAAGAAGAAGCTCGTGCAATGCTTGTTCGTGGTTTCGTAGAGCCAATTTCTAAAGAATTACCACTTGAATATGCAGTAGAAATGAACAATCTAATTAATCTTGAATTAGAAGGTTCTATCGGTTAAGGAGGAATTATGAGCGAATTACTATTTAATGAACTCCCTAGACCGACATTCAGATGGTTACGCGTTAATCATACTGTAAGCTCTCTAGCTGGAGAAGATGCAGCGGTACAATCCATCGCTGTGGAAGCGAATAAAAATATATTTTCACCATTACCTGCTGGTACAGCATTGCTAGATGGTAATTATGAAGGTGCCAATAAAGAAGCTGTTCAAGTATTAGTGGAAAAAGCGGAAGGTTATGCTATCAATGTACCTGCTAAGGCGAAAGAAGTTGTAGGTATCCGCATTGATGCTAATGCTCGCGTAGCAAACCGTTTCCAATTTATCGTTGGTGAAGGTGCTGAATTAGAAGTACAATTCTATGTAACTGGTTCTGGTGATACACTCACGAATGTAAGCTATTTAAACGAATACGATGTTAAAGAAACTGGTAAAATTGTAGTGAAAAAGGTAAATCTTTTACCTGAACATGTACAACATATCGAGCATCGATATACTAAATTAGAAGATAAAGCAGATGTAGAATACATCAATATTGAAGTTGGTGGTAGTGAAAATATCTTGAATTACTATCATGATTTAGTAGGTCAAGAATCTCGTGTGGTTCATGACATTGCTTATCTTGGTAATAAAGAGCAAAAATTTGATATCTCTATGGTTATGAGTCATGGTGGTAAAAAATCCTTCAGTGACATTCATACCTTAGGTGCTCTTAGTGGTAATTCTAAAAAATCCTTCCGCGGTACCCTTGATTTCCTTCATGGTGCAACTGCAGCTGAAGGTGCGGAAGAAGATACTTGCTTATTGTTGGACTCTACAGTAAAATCTATTTCTTTACCACTCTTATTGTGTAAAGAAGATAATGTAGTTGGTAACCATGCAGCAAGTGCAGGCCAAATTGATCATAATAAATTGTTCTATATCATGAGCCGTGGCTTTAGTGAAGTAGAAGCAAAACATATTATTGTTGAATCTATGATTCGACCTATTATTGATCGCATTGGTGATGAAACGATTGAAGAAGCAGCGTTAGCAGCTGT
>OIFU01000523.1_pt1 | contig 15227 bp, 14 predicted proteins | sample 1582141 | NCBI WGS metagenome assembly OIFU01 (sample SAMN07501047, study PRJEB24779) | human gut metagenome | isolation source: stool | host: human infant | place: USA: Pittsburgh, PA
TGAAGGAGAGGTATAATCATGAGTTCCATGAAAGTTCGTTTTGCTCCAAGCCCTACGGGTCCATTCCACATTGGTGGCGCTCGTTCTGCTTTGTTTAACTGGTTGTTAGCACGTAAAGAAAAAGGCACATTTGTATTGCGTATTGAAGATACAGATCTGGCTCGCTCTACTCGTGAAAGTGAAGAAAATATCAAAGCTTCCTTGCAATGGCTTGGCATGAACTGGGATGAAGGCATTGATGTAGGTGGCGATAATGGTCCTTACCGTCAAACAGAACGTCTTGACTTATATAAAGAAGTAACACAACGTTTGTTGGATGAAGGCAAAGCGTATGAGTGCTATTGCACACCTGAAGAATTAGATGCTGTTCGCCAAGAACAAATGGATCGTGGTGAAACACCTAAATATAATGGCCATTGCCAACATTTAGATGAAGAAACAAAGGCTAAATATATTGCAGAAGGTCGTAAACCAACCATTCGCTTGCGCGTTCCCTTGAATAAAACATATGCTTTCGATGATATGGTACGTGGTCATGTATCCTTTGAATCCAATGGTGTAGGTGACTTTGTAATCGTAAAATCTGATGGTATTCCTGTATATAACTTTGCAGTAGTAATGGATGATCATATGATGGGGATTACTCACGTTATTCGTGCAGAAGAACATTTATCTAATACTCCACGTCAAATGGCTATTTATGAAGCACTAGGCTGGGAAGTGCCAAAATTTGGTCACATTTCCTTGATTCTTGGCAAAGATTACAAAAAAATGTCCAAACGCCATGGTGCTACATCTGTTGAACAATACAAACAATTGGGCTATTTACCAGAAGCACTAGTAAACTTCTTGGCTCTTCTTGGTTGGGCTCCAGAAGGGGAAGAAGAGTTCTTCACACAAGATGAATTGATTCAAGCTTTCTCCATGGATCGCGTAGCGAAGAACCCAGCAGTATTTGATATTGATAAATTAAACCATATCAACTTCCACTATATGAAAAATTTGAGCGACGAAGATTTATTCCATCTTTGTTTGCCACATTTGAAAGAAGTTGGCTTGGCTCCAGATAGCTTAAATCAAGCGGATATTGATTGGTTGACATTATTATGCTCTACATTCCGCGACCATATTAGCTATGGGGCGCAAATTAAAGATCATGTAGGCATGTTTATGGGTGAAACTGTATTCCTTGAAGAAGGTCACGAAGAGGAATTGCGTGCTGTATTGAATGAAGAAACAGCACCAACAGTTCTAGGTGCATTCCGCAGTGCATTGGCTGAACTTGATGAAATTACGCCTGATGTTGTAAAAGCAACTATTAAAGCAGTTATGAAAGAAACTGCTTTGAAAGGTAAATTCGTATTCATGCCAATTCGCGTAGCTTTAACTGGTCAAATGCATGGTCCAGATTTGAATAATATTGTTACATTGCTTGGTAAAGAAAAATGCTTGCATCGCTTAGACAATGTTAGCGCTTTAACAAAATAGTAATACAATCTAAGAAAAAAGCTCTCATAGCTATTGTTATGAGAGCTTTTTATGTATATTGAGATTATCCTATAGAAATGCTATAATAATCGGCGTCTTTTATTTTTATTTATTATGAAAGTGAGTGCATTTATGAGTATTATTCGTTCTCTTAACCACTTATTCAATAGCTATCTTTCCTGGGTCGTGCTATTGATGGCAGTGTTAGCGTATGTATTACCAACTGTATTTTCTTGGATGACGCCGTACATTGCGTACATGCTTCAATTTGTAATGTTTGCCATGGGTTTAACATTAACAGCTCAAGTGTTCCTTGATGTATTTAAGCAACCGATGAAAGTTATCCTTGTATCTGTAATTCAATTCTTGTGGATGCCATTAGCAGGTTTCTTGGTAGCCCTTATTTTCAATTTCCCTCCAGAAATTGGTATCGGATTCATCTTGTTAGGTGCATGTCCTGGTGGTACTGCCTCTAATGTAATGACATTCCTTGCGAATGGTAATGTTCCGTTATCTGTATCTGCAACGACTGTTTCTACATTATTGGCTCCAATTTTGACACCTTTATTCGTTGTATTGTATGCAGGTGCTACATCTTCCATTGAAATCCAATTTATGCCGATGTTTATTTCTATCGTAAAAATCGTATTGGTACCGATCATCTTGGGTATCGTATTGAATTACTTCATCGGCTCTAAGATCGAACCTGTTAAATCTGTATGTCCTACAATTACGGCTATTGCAGTATTATTAATCTTGGCTGCTGTTACTGCAGTGAACCAAAAACAAATTGCTGAAACTGGTTTCATCATCTTCGTAGCTTGCTTAGTACAAAATGTGAGTGGTTATGTAGTAACGTACTTTATATGTAAGGCTCTTAGTATTGATGTTTCCTCTCGTCGTGCAATGCAAATTGAAGTGGCAATGCAAAACTCTGCATTATCCGTATCTTTAGCGCTTAAACATTTTACTCCTCAAGCGGCAGTAGCAGGTGCAGTATTCTCTATCATTCATAACTTTACAGGCTCTATCTTCGCAGGTATTTGCCGTAAACATGACGATCAAGAGAAGTTGGAAAATGCTTAATAGTTAATTCATCATCCTCATCTTTCAAATTTATATCCGAAATATGCATGTTTAATACATTGTTTGGCTATGTTGAAAGATGAGGGTTTTCTTGTTTTCATTGACATTCTATAGGATAATTGATATAATATTTCTATATCTGAATATAGATTTAATAGTAAAAGCTGAGACTGAAAGAAGTACTCTACAACTAACTTTTTAGCGAGAACCGATGGTGGGAGGGTTCAAGTATAGGTAGACGAAATGCATTCACGAGCTGACATTCCGATTATAGGTAGGTTTGTCCGGTGACGCGCCGTTATGCGATGAGTGGGTGCCACTGCTGGTACCTAACAGAGTGGAACCGCGGACCATCGTCTCTGTATGAGATGAGGGGTCTTTTTTATTTTACGAAAATGGAGGCATCGGTAACGATGAGAGAAATTACAGTTTATAATACTATGACGCGCCAAAAAGAGGTGTTCAATCCTGTAACACCAGGTGAGGCAAAGATGTACGTATGTGGTGTTACACCATATAACCATCCTCACATTGGCAATGCACGTCCATTCGTAACTTGGGACGTAATTCGTCGCTATATGAAACATGTAGGCTATAAAGTAACATATGTACAAAACTTTACTGATGTAGATGACAAAATCATCAATACATCCAATGGTGAAGGCGTATCTTGGGATACTATTGCAAACCGTTATATCGACAGCTATTTCGAAGTAATGGATGCCCTTGGTGTACAACGTGCTGATATTTATCCACGTGTTTCTACACATATCGAAGATATTATTGCTATGATCTCTACATTGATTGAAAAAGGCTATGCTTATGAACTCGATGGCGATGTATATTATAGCGTTGATAAATTTGAACATTATGGTGAGTTATCTGGCCGTACATTAGATGATATGGAAGCGGGTGCTCGTATCGAAGTTGATGGCCGTAAGAAAAATCCTATGGACTTTGCGTTATGGAAAGCTGCAAAACCAGGTGAACCATATTGGGAAAGCCCTTGGGGGAATGGCCGTCCAGGTTGGCACATTGAATGTTCTGCTATGAGCCAAAAATATTTAGGTACAGAATTTGACTTCCATGGTGGTGGTAGTGATTTGATCTTCCCTCATCATGAAAACGAAATTGCCCAATCTGAAGGTTGTTCTGGTCAACATCCATCTGTACGCTATTGGTTACACAATGGTTTCATTACCATTAATTCTGAAAAAATGTCTAAATCCTTGAATAACTTCTTCTTGGTAAAAGATATTTTAGAACAATATAGCCCAGATGCATTACGCTACTTCTTGTTGAGCACGCATTATCGCAGTCCATTAGATTTCTCTGATGAACGTTTAGAAGAAGCAAATAAATCCTTAGAACGTTTAAGCACTGCTATTGAAAATCTATTGTACCTTGAAAAATGTGAACCAGGTCCTTGTGATGAAGCGCAACGCTTATTAGAAAAAGCTAAAGAATATGAAGAAGAATTCGAAGCAGCTATGAGCGATGACTTCAATACCGCTTTAGCTACATCTAGCATGTTCGGCCTTGCAAAAGAAATCAACATCTATTACCAAGCTGTGACCGGCCGTGAAGGTGTTGTTTGCCAAGAAGCAATCACTGAAGTAAAACGTATCTTCAAGTTCATGACAGAGGTTATTGGTATTCTTGAAAAAGCATGGGAAGGCAACACAGGTGCTAACGCTGCTGAATACGAAGAATTAATGCAAGTTATATTGTCTGTGCGTCAAGCGTGTCGCGAACAAAAACAATGGGCATTAGCTGATTGCATTCGTGATCGTTTGGCTGAAATCGGTATTACCATTGAGGATTCTCCTCAAGGTGCACGGTGGAAAAAACGTGAAGTTTAAACAATTTCAATTCTTAAAGAATGAAGCGATAAAAAAGTTGACGGCTCTTGAACAAGAGCCGCTTCGTTTGCGTAAACGTACTATAGAGGAGTGCCTTAGTTCTGATGCAGTTATGCTTGCCTATATTGGGGATGCTGTATACTCTATGTATGTGCGTGAACGAGTAGTACAAATGAATATTACGAAGGTACAAGTGTTGCACACAATTGTTACTGAGTTTATTTGTGCTAAGTCACAAGCTAAGGTATTGCTAGAAATAGAGGATACTTTTACAGAACAAGAACAAGCTATTGCACGTCGTGCTAGAAATAGCAATGTAAATGTACCGAAAAGTAGTTCTGTTCAAGAATATCGTAGTAGTACGGCCTTTGAAGCAGTGCTGGGATTTCTTTATGAAACGCGCCAAGATGAGCGATTACAAGATGTTATGAAGCAAGCCTTTTCAATAACTCTACGAGGTATGTAGTATGGATAATTATATTGTAGGTCGCAATGCGGTTAAAGAGGCTCTTAGAAGTGGCCGTTCTATTCAACGCATTATGGTCAGTGAAGATAAGGTTAAAACTGGCCTAGCTGATATTGTTGGTCTTGCTAAATCTCAAGGTATTGAAGTACGCCCAACGCCTATGAAACAAATGAATAAATATGATTTAGAGGTACCACATCAAGGTGTTATCGCTCTTGTTTCTGCTGTTCAATTTAAAGAACTAGGTGAAGTGCTACAAGAGACGAATCATGAAGTGCCTTTACTTATTTTGACAGATGGTGTTGAGGATCCACATAACATGGGGGCTATCATTCGTACTGCCGAGTGCGTGGGTGCTACAGCCGTTCTCATTCCTAAGCGTCACAATGCCCCTATTAATGCTACAGTAGCTAAAACATCAGCAGGTGCTATTGAACAAATACCATTAGTGCAAGTTGGCAATGTGGCACAGACCATCAAACAACTCCAAAAACAAGGCTTTTGGGTTATGGGCGCTCATATGGAAGGGGATCGTACCTTATATGAGGCGGATATGACAATTCCTACTGTTATCGTCATTGGTAACGAAGGAAAGGGCATTAGCCGCGTTGTCAAAGAGGCATGTGATTTCCTCGTTACCATTCCTATGTATGGAAATTTAAATTCTTTGAATGCATCTGTGGCGGCTGCAGTTCTTATGTATGAGGCTGTGCGTCAACGACAAGAGAAGTAACTATGCTAAAAGATATTTTAATTGTAGATGGATATAATGTGATATTCGCCTGGACTCATCTAAAGAAATTGGCTCATGAATCATTAGAACATGCACGTATGGAGCTTCGAGATAGATTGTTGAATTACGGAAAATTCAAGGGCTATGAAGTTATCCTTGTATTTGATGGTAAATATACAAAATCTGGTGGCTCTGTTGAGGCTATTACGAGTGGATTTCTAGAAGTGTATACTGAGGATGGGGAAACGGCGGATTCCTTTATTGAACGAGAAGTATTTTTGCGGAAAGGCAAATACACGAATGTATATGTTGTGACCTCTGATGGAGCTGAACAAAATCAAATTCTTGGATCTGGGGGCTTACGTATTCCAGCTCGAGAATTGCAAAATATGATTCGCATAGCTAAGGAAGAGGAACGATTACAATACGCTCATGAACATAGACGAGATCAATTTAGCTTGCGACGTAATGAAGTAGGAGGGTTATTATCTCCTGAAGTAGCTGAAAAGCTAGAGAAATTACGGCGTGGCCATTGATAGTTGAAAATCACATATAGTTCCAGTATAATGAATATATTGGTTTTTCTGCTCAATTGTAAGGAGGAGCATATGAACACAATTCATACACGCAAGCCCGATTACAATTTCAAAGAAATGACCGATGAGCAAGTTGTGGTCATAGCTCAAGAAGAGCAAAATGAGTTTGCAATCGATTATATTGTTAATAAATATAAAAACTTTGTTCGTGCAAAGGCGCGTTCTTACTTTTTAGTAGGCGCAGATCGTGAAGATATCATTCAAGAAGGGATGATTGGTCTTTATAAGGCTACGCGAGATTTTAAACATGATAAATTAGCGTCCTTTAGAGCTTTTGCGGAGCTTTGTATAACTAGACAGATTATTACGGCTATTAAGTCGGCTACTAGACAAAAACACGCACCTTTAAATTCTTATGTATCTTTAAATAAACCAGTATATACAGAGGAATCGGAGCGTACGTTGATCGAGATGCTATCTTCAGCAAAGGTTACCAATCCTGAGGATCTTATTATCAGCCAAGAGGAATTGGATGATATTGAGCGCAATATTGGTCATATTTTAAGTGAACTCGAATGGGAGGTCTTGGAAGGATACCTAGATGGACGTTCTTACCAAGAAATGGCTGAGGTCACGGATCGCAGTGTCAAATCTATAGACAATGCGTTACAAAGGGTTAAACGTAAATTAGAGAAGTATTTAGAAAATCGGGTTTTGGATTCTCCCAGAGCCACACAGGAAGGATGACAGTCGTGACAAATTTCTTAATGATTGTAGAAGTTATCGTATCTATCTTATTAATCGTAGTAGTTGTTGCACAGAATAGCAAAAACGCAGGCATGGGCGGTGCTGTATCTGGTGCGGCAGACTCTTCTTTTGGTGGTAAGCAACGTGGTTTAGACGCTTTCTTATCTAAATGTACGATTATATTGGGGATTATCTTTGCTGTGTTGAGCTTGGTGTTAGGGGCAATGATTAATCAATTCTAATGATGTAAGCCTGCTTTGCAGGCTTTTTCTTTTTACCATATGAGGAGGTGAAAATTTGAAGAAGAAAGTATTAGACTTTTATAAAGCTATACAACCACATGCATATCATATTGAAGATGCTGCCATGGATAATCACATTCGAGGCGGTAAGGACCTTGAGATGTTTATTCGTTCCGCAAAAATGCTTGCTCGAGAAGGGATATTAACATCTTCTCGACCTGATGTATATCAATATGCAGAGCAACAACATGAAGAATATGAAGGTATTTATAAGGGCTATCGCAAGTCTTTTGGCTTTGTGATTATGCCTGATGATGAAGATATATATGTAGCAGAACAAAATAAAGGTACTGCTATGCATAATGACAAGGTTCGTGTTCGCGTCGTACCTTCTAATTATACAAAGCATAAACGAGAAGGCATTATCGTTGATATTGTTGAAAGAGCTAATGAAACAGTAGTGGGTACCTATGACCGACAACAACACTTTGGCTTTGTTATCCCTGATGATGAGCGTATAGGGACAGATATCTTTGTAGATTTAAAAAATACATTAGATGCTCGTAGTGGCGCAAAGGTATTAGTGAAAATTACTAAATGGCCTGAAGGCGATAAAAAGCCAGAAGGTGTAATTACTGAAATTCTTGGCTATAAGGGTGATGTAGGTCTCGATATTAACTGCATCATGGCGAATCATAAGATTCCATTTAATTTCCCAGACGATGTCATAAAAGCTAGTAAGAAAATTGATACGGTGATTCATGAGGATCCTGATCGTTGGGACCTTCGTGATGTACAAATGGTTACCATTGATGGGGAAGATGCAAAAGATTTAGACGATGCTGTGAGTGGTCGTAAATTACCAAATGGTAATTATGAATTAGGCGTGCATATTGCAGATGTAAGTCATTATGTAACATCTGGGAAAGCCATTGACAACGAGGCCTATAAACGGGGGACATCTGTATATTTAGTTGATAGAGTAGTACCGATGTTACCAGAGGTACTATCCAATGGTATTTGTAGTTTAAATGCTCATGAAGACCGTTATGCCATGACGTGTATGATGGAAATTAATAAAGATGGTAAGGTTGTACATTATCGCATTCGACCATCTATTATCCATGTAGGCCGTCGTTGTAGTTATAAAGAAGTGTATAAGGCGCTTGAGGAAAATATTGTTCCTGACGATTTACAAGACTTTATGCCTATGCTTCGTGATTTAGCAGAAATCTCTAAAATTCTTAATGCAATGCGTCGTCGTAGAGGTGCATTGGACTTTGATTTTCCTGAGTACAAGGTATTACTTGAGCATGATGGTACACCGTTGCGCATCGTAAAACGAGATCGTACCATGGCGGAACGACTTATCGAAGAATGTATGCTCATTGCCAATGAAACCGTGGCTACACATTTAGAGCATACAAACCGTACATCGGTATATCGTATTCATGAGAACCCTAGTGAGGAAAAACTAGATTTATTCCAAAAGGTGCTTAATTATTTAGGTCAAAACCTAGTCCTTAGTACTGATGGTGTAACACCAAGAGATTTCCAAAAAATCTTAGATGTAGTAAAAGGGCAAGATATTGAGCAAGTAGCTCAAATTATGACCTTGCGCTCTATGCAGCAAGCTAAATATAGTACCAACAATGTGGGACATTTTGGCTTGGCATCTACATGTTATACGCATTTTACATCTCCTATTAGACGATACCCAGACTTAATGGTTCACCGCCTTTTAAAAGCGGATATGCATTGGAAAAATGGCTATTCTAAACGCGATGTAGATGAAACTTTCTTAGTGGGGGCTGTAGAACATTCTTCTATACAAGAACAAGTTGCCACTGAGGCCGAACGAGATACGGTAGATCTCAAAAAGACGCAATATATGGTTCCATTTGTGGGAGAAGTCTTTGAAGGAACTATTTCTAGCATTACATCCTTTGGGATGTTTGTAGAGTTAGAAAATGGTATCGATGGTCTCGTGCATATGAGCATGATGAACGATGATTACTATTTCTTTGATGAAGAACATTTTGTGCTCGTAGGTAAGAGAACTGGTAAAATCTATCACTTAGGTGAAAAGGTAACCGTTACATTAGTAAAAGCTGATGTAGAAAAGAAACAAATCGACTTTGTACTAGGTGAAGTAAATAACTTAATGGCTATTCAAGAACAATTGCGCAATGATTCTGACTATGTAAGTAGTCGAGATAGCTTTGGTAGTCGTAAAGGTCGTAAATCTTCAAGCAAATCTAGTAAAAAATCTTCACGACGGGATAGCAATAAATCTGGTCATTCTAGATATGATACTTTCAGTAAAAAATCTGGTAAAGGTAAATCAAGTCGTAAGAAATCTAATAAAACATCGAAGCGCAATCAATCTAAGAAATCTAAGAGTAAACGTAAACGATAGAGGTATATATGGCGAAACAATCTAGTCCATCTCTTATTGCAGATAATCGTAAGGCGCGTCATGATTTTAATATTCATGAAACCTATGAAGCCGGTATTGCTTTGACAGGTACTGAAATTAAATCCATACGTCAAGGTAAGCTGAATCTAAAAGATAGCTTTTGTCGCATTGATAAAGGTGAGCTCTTATTGTATGGCGTTCACATTAGTCCATACGAACAGGGGAATCGCTTTAATCATGAACCTGAACGAACTCGCAAATTGTTGATGCATAAATCTGAAATCAATAAATTGCATGCTCAGGTTAAGGAGAAAGGATTCTCTTTAGTGCCGCTTAATTTCCATTTTAGTCATGGTTATGTAAAGGTAACCGTTGGTCTTGTAACTGGTAAAAAGCTATATGATAAGCGTCAAGATATGGCAGAGCGCGATGCTAAGCGAGACATTGCTAAGAGACTTAAAGAACAACAAAAATATTAAAATAAAAAGATCGAGTCATAATGACTCGATTTTTTTGTGATATTTGTCAACTTACTCTGTATTTTTAGTTGATAAATATGTATATTGAATTTATAATGTAAACAAAGAGTCGTGTTTGTGGTTGACATTTTCTAAGTAGAGGAGAAACATCATGAATCAGAACATTCGGTACATTACTGAGGTCGCTATTTTAACTGCTATGATTACTGTATTAGGGGCTATTAAAATACCTAATGTCATTCCAGGTATAGAGTTTCAATTATCGGCCCCGTTGGCGGTAGCAATATGTGCTGTATTCGGATTTAAGAAGTATATTATTAGTGGATGTCTATCTAGTTTAATCGGCTTAGCGCTAGGTACTCAAACTATATTAAATGTTATGATTGCTATGCAATTCCGTCTTATTGTAGGTTTAATCCTTTGGATGTGCCATAATCACTTAATCGGTATTATGATTTCAGGTCCAATTGCATCTGCCTTAGCGCGGTTAACCTTGTCCGTATATATTGGTAAAGCCGCATTACCTATGGTTGCCTTAGCAGTGCCTGGCATGATTTTCACGGTTATTATGGCTCCTGTATTTGTAAAGGTATTCCGTAAAATTCATAGTCAAGCACATCAAAATAACGTAATAAAAGGCAAGGTATCATAATGAGTGAATTATATAGTGTACGCATGCGTGCAGCACAAGGTGGTCCCCATGAAAAAGGGGGCCACCATATTTCTGGTGCAGAGCGTATCGTAAAATTAGAGGAAGTTGGAGCTATAGCACAATCCTTAGCTGAACGTGCACTGCATCACAGCAAAGGAACTGCTGATTTTATAAATATTACAGTAGATTTAATTCCACAGGAGAAGATTTCCTATATAGACTGTCTAAGGGTAGAGGAACATAAAACTGGTAGCATTCCTGAATCCCATCAATTGGCAACGGAACTTTTACAAGGTACCACTATTACTGAAACTGCTGTTAGAAAAGCTATCGGTATGTTAAAAAATTTAGATAGATCCATGCGCGGCGCTATGTTAGTGGATGCTATTTCGGGTGAACGCTTAGATGAAGGCAATCGCGGTGTACGTGTGAGTCATATGGACTCCTTTGACTCTCATGCATTAGGTGACAATGAACATATGAGGGAGGCTTTAGTATTGGCCTCTAAGGTTCAATCCGCAGAGGGTGTTGTTGGTGAATTATGTTGGTCTGATGATCCAGATTATACAGTAGGCTATGTGGCTTGTAATGGTGTATATCATCGAATTCCTCATATGAAAGAATTAGGGTCTAATATAGGGGGACGGGTTTTCTTTGTACGGTCTGATATAGATAGTGAAAGTGTAATCGAGTATTTGGAGAGTGCTCCTATACTTGTTCAACGGAGATAACATGTACGAATTTTTTAAAGAGCAATTAGATGCTAAGGAACAGAATCATAATTTACGAACCTTAAAAGAATATTGTCCTATAGATGCAGTGCGAGTTAAACGAGATGATAAAGAATATTTAATGATGGCTTCAAATAATTATTTAGGCCTTACCTTTGACTCCCGTGTAATAGAAGGGGCTCTGAAAGGAGCTCAACAATATGGTACAGGGTCTGGTGGATCGCGCCTCGTATCTGGTACGTTTCCATTATTTACTGATCTTGAAAATGAATTAGCAAAATTTAAGAATACTGAAAAAGCCCTCGTATTTAATACAGGTTATATGGCCAATGTAGGAACTATTTCTGCTATAGCTGATAAACATACCATCATTTTTAGCGATGCTTTAAATCACGCTAGTATTATTGATGGGTGTAGATTGAGTAGAGGAGCCGTAAAGGCTTATAGCCATTGTGATGTAGACGAACTAAAGTATTTATTAAAGCAAGTAGATCGTAATGCAAGAAAGCTTATTGTCACAGATGGTGTATTTAGCATGGATGGGGATATTGCACCGCTTGATAAACTATATGAATTAAGCCGTGACTATAATGCATTGCTCATGGTAGATGATGCTCATGCAACAGGAACAATTGGTAATGGTCATGGTACGGCTGCTTATTTTAATTTAGAGAAAGAGATAGATATTCAACTCGGTACATTGAGTAAATCCTTAGGATCTGTTGGTGGTTATATAGCTGCAAATAGCACTATCATAGATTATCTCGTTAATACGAGTCGTAGCTTTATATTCTCCACCGCATTATCTCCTGCTGATATAGGGGCTGCCTTAGCTGCACTACATGTTCTTGAATCAGATGTATCCGTTTTACAGCGTTTACATGAAAATGTAAATTATATGGCAGACCAATTGATTTCCATGGGAATTGATACTACCAATGAAACGCCAATTTTCCCAATACTAATCGGAAGTAATGAAGATACACTTGCAGTATCTGATTATCTATATGAGGCTGGCATTATTGGAACAGCTATTCGTCCACCTACAGTACCTATTGGTGAAAGTAGAATTCGATTAACCGTTACAGCTGCTCATGATAAAGAACAAATAGATTATGTGTGCCAATCACTGCATAAAGCTATGAAACAACTAGACTCATGATAGTGCATAATATATCTAATAAGGATAGAATTGAAAGAAACCGAAATTTGATTGGTTAAGTCGTCGATATTAGGTAAGTAGAGTAGTCTAACAATAGTGAATATATATGAGATATAAAGGTTTCATATAATTGACACTAATACTAAATAGGCTTATAATTATTAAACCGACGCACGGGGATGTAAAGGTTTCGACAGGGGTGCGTGTGGTATAGATAGCGAGTCGGCGTTCCATGAGGCCGTTAAACGGTGGGAAAACATTTAAACGCAGAAGAAAATTTTGCATTAGCTGCATAAGCTACGTCCCTCATACTTGTGCCTACCAAGTGTGAATGGACGTCAAACCGTAGGCTGGCTTAATTCAGTTGTTCATATGAATTAGGTGAGACAATATGAACTGGGGTTGTGTAGCTTGTCTGTGAGCGGTAGCAACCTGAGATCTAAATCATAGACTGTGCTCGGAGAAGTCTATATGGCAACACTTCTGGACAGGGGTTCGACTCCCCTCATCTCCACCAATATTCAAGCTAAAGCTAGAAGATACGTAAATACTGGATAAAACCAGTAGTTACCTAATCTTCTAGCTTTTTTTAATGTTCCTATATGATCGCTAAAATACGCATTTATTCGCTTGAAATTTCACCATGGTTTCCCCATGATTTCCCCACGGCGCATAGATATTTAATTAGAAAAAAGTGTACATAAAGAATCTAAAATGTCAATAATTTTTGTCGTTTTGATTGTATACAATGAATATGAATTTAATTAGATTTTATCTATGTTCTATAAAGGTGGAGGAGTATCGAAAAAATTGACTTTGTCTATAGAATCCTGTAAAATATATATAGATATTTATGTAATTATGACACATAGATGATTAGTTTCGTGTAAAGGAGTACAGATAATGAAGTTCCGTTATTCCCGTATGTTAGCGGCTCTCGTTGTATCCGCTGTAATGATTGCTGGTTGTGGGAGCAATCAACAGCAAGCAGGTGACGTGAGTGTCAATGCATACAAAATTACTGCCAGTGATGCACAGGTAAATCAAACCTATGCTGGTACTGTAGTTGCAGAAAACTCTGTAGCTGTACATGCTCGTGTATCAGGTTACGTAGTTGAAAAATATGTTAAAGGTGGAGAACAAGTTGTAGCTGGCCAGCCATTATATCGAATCGATTCTCGTCAATACGAAGCTTCTCTCGCTAATGCAGAAGCGCAAGCTGCTCAAGCTAATGCGACTTACAAAAATGCTGAAGTAGATCTTAACCGTTATGAAACTTTAGCTCAACAAGATGCTATTGCGCAACAACGCGTAGATACGCAACGTAGCACTGCAGAACAAGCTAAGGCCGCTTATGAAGCATACCAAGCATCTGTAAAGATTGCTCAAGACAACTTGGGTGACACAATTGTATATGCTCCATATTCCGGCACATTACGTATGGATGATATCGATATGGGTACATTTGTACAAGCTGGTTCTACAACTTTAGTTACAATTGACTCCATTGATCCTATCTTTGTTGAATTTAGTATGACTGAACAAGAATATCTTGACTTCATGAAAAACCCAACTGGTGATGATTCCAATGGTCCAAATATTCAGTTAAAACTTGCTGATGGTGAAACATATAATCAACCAGGTTCTATTGTTCAAGCTGCAAAAAGCCTCGACCAGTCTACAGGTAAGCTCTTGTTAAAAGCGTCCTTCCCAAATCCTGATCATTTGTTGTTACCAAATATGTTTGCCACAGTAATCTCACCTGGTCAAAAACTTAAAAATGCTATTCTTGTTCCTAGTCGCGCTATTCTTCAAATCATGGATAAAAACTTTATCTTTGTTGTAAATGCTGACGGAGTAGTAGAACAAAAAAGTGTTGAAGTTGGCGGTACAAGTGGTAGCGATACAATTATCAAAGCTGGTTTAGCTCCTGGAGACACAATCATCGTTGATGGTTTGACTAAGGTTAAAAACGGTGCGAAAGTTAATGCTAAATTGCTTTCCAAAGAACAATTAAAAGCTACAAAATAGAAGGGGGCTAGATCGTGTCGAAATTCTTTATTAATCGACCTATCTTCGCCATCGTAATAGCTATTGTTATTACTTTGGTAGGTCTCATTTCTATGATGAACCTCCCGATAGCTCGATATCCACAAATTTCTCCACCTACAGTTCGTGTAAACACGGCCTATACTGGTGCAACAGCGCAAGTTGTAAATGATACAGTGGCCAGTGTTATTGAAACACAAATTGTAGGTGTACAAGATATGGACTATATGACATCTAGTAGCTCTAGTAACGGTAGCTACTCTTTGACTGTTCAGTTCAATCAAGGCACAGATGCCGATATGGATACGGTTAATACTCAAAACCGTGTTCAAGCAGCACTTGCACAATTGCCTGCAGAGGTACAAGCAGTTGGTGTTACAACTACTAAATCCTCTGGTGATATGGCGATGGTATTCTCCTTAAGCTCACCTAATGGTACGTATGATTCTACATTCTTAAAGAACTATGGTACTAACTATATGATGGATGCTATTAAATCCATTAAGGGTGTAGGTTCTGTACAAGAGTTCGGTTCTGACTATGCTATGCGCATTTGGTTAGATCCTGCCAAAATG
>OIFU01000524.1_pt1 | contig 15123 bp, 27 predicted proteins | sample 1582141 | NCBI WGS metagenome assembly OIFU01 (sample SAMN07501047, study PRJEB24779) | human gut metagenome | isolation source: stool | host: human infant | place: USA: Pittsburgh, PA
CGGTCTTAAGAAAGCAAGAAGAGCTCCACAATTCTCAAAGAGATAATACAAGAGTTTTTCAAAACCCCACAAACCAAGTGTTTGTGGGGTTTTTCTTTATATAAAAATAAATAAAAACTTCTATTTTTAGGTCTATAACTAACATATAACTAACGTATCTCTAACAAATATTAAATTAAATTAATGGCTTTTCTTAGTTCTTCAATATCCTTATGGGTATAAATTTTTTCTGTAGTTTCATAACTACTGTGACCTATTATTTTCTTTATAGATGTTCTATTTGCATCAGCATTATTCATTAAGGTTGCAAATGTATGACGTGCATCGTGTGGTCTATGATTCATATTAAGTTGTTCCATTATAGGTATAAATCTTTCTCTATAATAATTATCATATTTCATTGGTTTATTTCTAGAGTTAACTATTAAATACTCATGTCCTTCTTCTAATCGATTTTTTATAAAAGGAAGAATCTTTTTATTTATAGGTATTATTCTATTTTTACCTGCATCAGTTTTAATTCCACCTGTAATAATTTCATTTTCTAAGTCAATATCTGTGGATTTGATTAATAGTAACTCTCCAATTCTAAGGCCAGAATAAATCATAATTAAGATTGTATCAACAAAAGGTATTTGATCTACTACTTTAAATAACCTTTTTATTTCTTTTTCAGAGAAAGGAACTCTCTTAATAGAATCAACTTTCTTACCAAGTTCAACGTAATTAGAGTAATCTTTTTGGACAATGTCATTCTTCATAGCATATTTATATAGCTGATTATATAAGCTCTTAATCTTTCGTTGAGTACCATATCCTTTACCACAAGTATTTATTACATTTTGTAGATGATTTGCTTTAATATCAACAAATCGTAAGTCATGTAGTTCTTTAGAAGTATCATAAGCCGCATTATATCCATTTATAGCTGATTTGGATATATCTATATACTTTTCTTTGCTCCACTTAGTAAAAAGCTCAGAGAAGGTTATAGATGATGCATCAATGTTATAAGGATTTGAATTATAATCAGCTAATGCTGCAAGTGCTAACTTTCTAGTTTCATAATATCCGATTGTTTTATATAATTGTTTTCCTTCATCTGACCAGCCAATGGTTTTTCTAACCATAAATGGCTTTCTTCTATTTCCAGATAATTTATAAACAGTTCCATAACCATTAGGTAATCTCATATATGTAACATCCTTTCAATTAATTTATTTTAACTATACATAAAGTGTTTATCTTAATTAAAGTGATTTAGAGTAAATATTAATCATTAAAATATGTATTATAGCTAAATATTACAGGCAAAATACTGGACTTCGTGCCTACTAATAATTTCTTTGACTTTATTAAGTCTAATTTCATCTATACATATAGATAGAATCTTGTAGTTTATTATTTCTTCAGTAACATTAAATTTTTCTGCAAGAGTATATATGTTGTTTGTACAATCTAAAATAGCTTGTATAAATTCTTCATCACTAATAAAAAAGTTAGAAGCCCATAGTTTGGCTTTAAGTTCTTCTTTTTGCTTTAATATATTCCCAATATAAGAAGTTTCTTTTTTTATCAAATTACCGATAGTCTTAAAATGATGACCAAGTTCTTCAGCTAGTATAGAGTAATACTCTTTTTCAGTTCCAATATCTTTGTTTATTCCTATAGTGGGATTTATTCCAGGAATGTTGATATAAATCCCTGATGCCTCTGGAATTTTTAACTCCTCATCTACGTTTATATTTTCTTTTTCAATTAAACTTAATAATTCTAGTTTTTTTCTCATATGTCTTTTCAACCCCTTGAGTAATATAGTATAGATATTTATATATATACCATGCAAACAAATGTTCGTCAAATGTGTGAAAAATTAAGATGTTCTTGTTGTATTTATTTAAGTTATAAATAGAATTTGCTTAGATTTTAAACAGTTATTTCTATATGTTACTTTTTTAAATTCTCATAGCAATATATGAATAATTAATATATTACGTGAAAATTTTAAAAAGTATATGATATAATAATACTATAATTACGAACATACGTTTTGATATATTGGGATAAAATTAATGTATTTAGTAAAATCAGTATTGAAAAATAAAAAATATAAGAAATGTGACTTTGATATTTATATAATATATAATTAAAATAAATGGAGGAAAGCAAGGTGGTGAAAAATGTTTAATAAATATGCAAATAACTTTAGGATAAATAATTTCATTTTTATTAAAGTTGTTTCATTTATAACTTCTATGTTTCCATTAAGTATATTCTTATTTTTTAAATATACAAACGAATATACGAAGTTTATAGAATATATTCCTAAAAATATATTTGCAAATGTTTTTTTTGTCATTGAGATATTTTCAACTTTTATTCTATTTTTCTTTTTTAGAATGACAGACATGTCCAAGAAAATAAATCTATCAAAAAGGCATAATATAAAGAGATATCATTTGGAAGATGTTGTTCGAGATAAAAATACAACAACTAATTATTTATTAGCAAATGTTTTGCCTATGATAGCATTAGAAATTGATTATGATTACAATTTTATTTTTTTTATATTTTTATTTTTTTCATTAGGATTTATGTATATAAAAAATGATCTTTTTTATAATAATCCTTTTTATGACTTTATTGGAATAAAAGTTTATACGTGTAAAGTGTTTGAGGTTGGAGTAAACAATAAATATGTAAAAAGTAATATTTCGATAGTATTGTCTAAAAGTTCAGTTTATGATTTTGATAATGCTGAATATAGAGGTATAGTTTTTAAAGATGTTTTAGTTATAGTTAAATTATAAAAGAGAAAGCAAAAAATGCTTTCTCTTTTATAATGGTTTTGATTTTTCAGTCATATATAAAGTATTATCATTTTCAATATCACGTAAAATACAATTACATAAGAAAAGTATAAACTTTCTTGCTTCTTCTTCTGTAGAAATAAGAATATTATTTGAAGCATCTAATGAAATCTTTAGTTCTTGTTGTAGTAAAGTCATTATTGTAGGATCATTATTTTTGATTTTATTATATCTTTCTTCATTAAAAGTTGAAAATTTATCGTAATTCCTTCCTTTTAATGAAAATTTACTTATTAAATCATATCCTGAACTTGTTAATGGAAGTTCTCTATTTATTTTATCTAAGGCTTTATCGCGAATTTTTTTATTGTATTTTTCAAACCCAAATATAGATTCAACATCAGCTTGAATTAAAAAACACTTATTTTCGATTATAAGGATATGTGGAAATAATGGAAGCTTAAAGATATCCTTCTCAATCAATTTATAGTCTGGTTGTCCGCTTGAAATTTCTCCGTCTAATAAAAACATTAACCCTTTAGGTTTATAAAGTGGTGTTACTTTATTAATAACAATAATTGATTTTTCATTATTTGTTAGTCGTAGTAATGAGTGTTTAAAGTTCTTATAATCTTGTTTTGATTGTGCAATTCTTTGATTATTATCTAGTTGATGCAAAAGATATTGAACTTTATAATTATTTGATTCAAGATTAGGATCTGTTCCATCCTTAATTGAATTAATACTAAAATCTAAATTTATTAAATCAATATAATCAATTATTGATTTAGAATTATGTATATTATAAGGTTGAAATATTTTTGAATCGTTATTGATATAGTTATTTATGAATATATTAAGTATAGTTTTAAGTGTAGTTGACACAGTGTTCTTAGACATATTTAAATTATAGAACTCATAATCTAAATTTAGATATTGATTTGAAGAATCTGAAATATTTTTAGACTTGAAAGCAAACATTTCAGCAGCGTCAAGTGAACCTTCGTCGATTGAATTTAAAAAAGGGGTTATTAAATTTTGTATATCTGATTTATTCATAAATTCCTCCACTAAAAATAATAATAAATAAAAAATGTTATTTGTTTTTCTTGTGACAATTAATTTTGTAATTATTTTAAATTTAAGAGATTATATGAACTAAGCTAGATCTTCAATTGCATCCCAGAAATCATTCTCGTGAATAATTATTACTTTAGCACCTGATTTTCTAAGATTTAAAGCTTGTTCAACTTTTCTTCCATAACAAGAATAAGCCCAGCATGGGTTACCACCATTGCCTATAATTAAGTAATCTGTTTTAGAGCTTATATTATTTCTAAATGTTCCATGTAGTGAAGTTATTATATTTTTAAATCCATCTCTTGTGGTTTTATTTGAAGCACCTGTGAAGCAAAATGTTTTATTTTCAAATGTAATATCTGGACAAATAGAACATACTCCACTAATTGTATAATCTTCTTTTAATTTCTCTATATCTTTAAAATTTATATTTGTTTCAATAGAATTATCTACAAATTCAGAAAAGAATACTTTTAAAACATTTATTTCATCTTCAGTTATTATTCCATCACTTAAAATTGAAGTTAATAAAGTATTAATTTCATCATATGGATAATATCCCTCAAGATAATCGTTAGTGGAAATCCACTCTTTTAACTTTACTATTTCACTTTCAGATATGATGTTGTCTGCTAAAATTCCATGAAAGATTCCATGAAGTTTCTGTAGTGTCATAGTGATATGATCATAATAAGTATTGTCTTTTAAGAATTTATTACATACCCATAAGATATCAGTAATTTCATCTTTGGTAAGAATATTGTCAGAGATGGATTCATTTATTAAAGGAATCAACTCATTAAACGGTTTTCTATTAGAAAATAAATTATTAGTATCACTCCAAGCAGCTAATTCATCCAATTCAATATAATTAGTTTCATCATCAATAATAATACCTTCTAGAATTCCTTTTAAAGTATTTAATGCTTTTTCAATTTCACTTCTGGAAGTATATTGTCTATACTCCATATCCTCATATTTACCCATAATAACCTCCTATAATAAAAAATATATATTATGTAAAATATTACATCAAAGCTTAAAAATATAGGTGCTCTCTATGAACACCTTAAAATTTGTACCATATTGTCAATAAGAAGCAAAAAAATAAAAGATTACTTCTTATATTTTTGTTTTATATATTCTATATAATTCTCAATTTCTTTCCTAGCTTCATCAGGAAGATCTTTATAATCATAATCACTATGAAGAGCAATTGTTTCTTCGCTATTAGAGTGATTTTTCATATTAGTTTTTCCCACAAGATAATCTAGAGAGACGTTAAAATAATTAGCTAACTTTGTTAGAGTCTCACTATCAGGTATTCTTTTACCTTGTTCGTAAAATCCATAAGCACTTGTAGTAATGTTTAAGTAGTTAGCCACATCTTTTTGGAGTACATTCTTTTCATGTCTTAATTCTTTTAATCTTTCTGTTAACATAAGTATCCTCCATAACTAATATTAATTTAATTATACAACTTCTTGTTGTAAAACTAAATTAAAACAACAAAAAGTTTAACAAAAGTGTTGACAAACAACTAATTGTTGGATTAATATAATAGATGTAGACAACAATTAGTTGTTTGGAGGTGATTAGATGAAAAATAAGTTGTTAGCATTAAGGGAAGAATTCTTATTAACACAGAAGGAAATTGCAGAAAAAGTAGGGATAACAACAAGCCATTATGGAATGATTGAATTAGGAGTAAGAAATCCTTCTCTTATTACAGCAAGAAAATTGGCAGTTTTCTTTAATACAACAATAGAAAATATATTTTTTTAAGAAAAAATACAACATAAAGTTGTCTGTAACTATATATTAATCTTTTTAAGGAGGAAAGAGAATGGTGAGTGAATACAGAAATATTTACCAAATTGCTAGAGAAAGTACAGGATTAACACAAGAAAAAGCATCTGAATACATGGATATATCAGTTGATAGTTTAAGAGCATATGAAGGAGGTAAAAGAATACCACCAGATAGGGTAGTTATTAAGATGATTGAAATATATGATACTCAATATTTGGCTTATCAGCATCTTAAGACTAGTGATGAAGTAGGAAGAGAATATTTGCCTAGTATAGAGATTAAGGACTTACCAGTAGCTATATTAAGGTTGCAAAAGGAAGTCAGTGATTTTATTAAATTAAAGGATGAAATGATTGATATAACATGTGATGGAATTATAGATGATGAAGAAAGACCAAGATGGACTTTAATAACTAAGGAGCTTGATGATGTTGTTGAAGCAATTATGGCTTTAAAATTTGCAAGATAGGAGTGATATATATGGTTGGAAATATAAAAGTAGTAGATGCAGCAAGAATAATGGGTAAATCTCAACAATTTGTAAGGATTGGATTGCAAAGAGGCTTATTGCCTTTTGGAACAGCTATACAAATGACTTCTATGTGGACATATCATATATCGCCTAAACTATTTTATGAATATATGGGTCCAGAATTTAAGGAGATTATAGAAAAGGAGTGTAGTAATGGAAGAAAAGATAATTGATTTAATTGGAGAAATAACAAAATTAGCTATGAAGTTAAATAGTAAATATGGAGATGATTTTTTTGTTAGATATTCAGGGCATACAAATGGGTTTGAGATATTTTATATTGATGGTGGATATAGAGAAAATGAGAGTTTTGAGCAAAAGCATTTAATCCTTTCATTTATTAAGAATACAGAAGAATATGTATGGAAATTAGAAGGTGTAAAAGAATTGCTTTTAAAAAAGCTAGAAAATAAAAATGAACCTTTAAAAAAGGTTCAAATTTAAATCACAAAATAGATACGGACGGCAATCCGTATCTCCATTATATCATAAAAGGAGATAAAAGAAAATGAATAATATTACAGTTATTGACTTGGGAAATTACAATGTAAAAGGAATTGATACAAAAGGTAAGCAAGTTAGTTTTAAAAGTAACATAAGTAGGGATTATGAAGCTTACCCAGATGGATTTAGTTACGTTAACTTAGGTGGAGAGTTTACTTTTTTTGAGAAAGGTAACTTTAGTAAGGAATATATAAAAACTAAGAAGGACTATATAGCACAGTTATTATATGCCATAGCTAAATTAAACGAGGAAAGTGAGAGTATTGAAACTAATTTAACTCTGCTTTTGCCAATAAGCGAAATGGATCATAAGCAAAAGTATATTGAAGATTTAAAGGGAAAAGAATTTAAGTTTGCAGCAAAGACTACTAAGAAGAGCAATAAGGTTGTTAAAATCTTAGATGTTTTTGTAGTACCAGAAGGATATGCAAGTTATTTCACTTTAGATGATAAAACTAAATCAAGCAATGTGTTGATACTTGATATTGGAGGACGTACTACTAATGTAGTGGCTATGGATAATGGAAAGCCACAAGTATTAAATACTTATAAAATTGGTATTTTAGACTTCTATTTAAAGCTTAAGAATTTAAATTCAGATAAGGAATATAAGATTGAAGATATTGAAAAAGCAATAACTAAAGGTGATATAAAAGTATCTAAAAAGCAGTTAGCAGCTTTTACTAATGATGTAATCAATGAAGTGAGTATAAATATAAATTTAAATCATTATAACTATGTTATTTTTACAGGTGGTGGCTCTATAGTCATCCAGGACATTATTAAAGAGAGCTTACCTTCACAATGTTTAGTTGCTACTAATGCTTTAAGCACTAATATACAAGGAGCATTAGAAGCTAGTAAAGAGATATGGAAGTAGGTATTTTATATGGCAAAATCAGAAAGAATAACATTTCTATTAAACAAAGAAAATCCTAAAGATAAATTAATATTAGATTTATTAAGTAGACAGTATAACAAATCAGATTTTATTAGAGATATCTTATATAAAGTCGCTATTTCTAATGATGATAATACCATGATAACGCCATTATCACACCATGATAATACTATTACAATGCCGTTATCACATGATGATAATAGTATGATAATGCCATTACAATATGATGATAATACCATGATAACGCCATTATCACATCATGATAATACTATTACAACATCATTACCACGTGATGATAATGCATTTAAAGTTGATGTAAGTAAAGTTGAAGATGATGAAGTTGATTTATCAATATCATCTTCAAGTGATCCAAGTAAAAATGCACTAGATTTTTTAAAGGATATGTAGATAGGAGGATGAAATATGTATTTTTCTTTTGATTCAGAAGTGGCAAAAGTTGTTGGTGTTGATGGAGCAATTATGCTGAATAATATGTATTACTGGATTGCTAAGAATAGAGCTAACGATAAACATTATTATGAGAATACTTACTGGACCTATAATACAATAAATGCTTTGACAGAACTATTCCCATTTTGGAGTAAAAAGCAGATAAGCAGAATATTAAATAAATTGATTGATGACGGATATTTATCAACTGGTAATTTTAATAAGATTTCTTATGATAGGACTAAATGGTATGCATTGACCGAAAAGGGATATTCCCTTTTCCCAAATGGGGAAATCGAATACCCCCAAAAGGAAAATCCAATTGACCAAAAGGGGAACACTATACCAAATAATATACCAAATAATATAAATAGTGCAAATGATGAAAATATAGTAGATAAGATTTGGAGTCTATATCCAAACAAAAAGGGAAGGGCACAAGCCATTAAAAAGATACCAAAGATAATATCGAGTATTGGTGAGAGTCAGCTTATTAGGTGCATAGAGAGATATTCTTTGGAATGTACGGGCAAGGATAAGCAGTTTATTCTTAATGGATCTACTTTTTTTAATGGCAGATATGAAGATTATTTAGACTGTAATTTTACAGATAATAAAACGGAGAATAAAGAAGAAGTTAAACCTAAGGAAAATAAATATAAATTCATACTGGAGGATATGTAAAATGAATGATACAAGACAATTACCACATAGCATTGAAGCAGAGCAGGCAGCTCTTGGATGTATTATTAATTATAAAAGTCAACTAGCTTTGGCTGAGGATGTACTTAAAGATGATGATTTTTATTGGGACAAGCATAAGAGAATATTTAGTACAATAAAGACTTTAAGCAAAAAAGATATGAATATAGACTTGATTACTTTACTTAATGAATTAAAAGTATCAGATAGCATAGATAAATGTGGTGGAGTAAGTTATATAACAGAGTTAGCAACGAATACGGTGTTCAGTAGTAATGTTGAATCGTATGTGAAAATCATAAAAGATAAATCTGATAGAAGAAATCTTATAAGAGCAGGACGAGAGTTAATATCAAAAAGTTATGAAGAAGGTGAAGTTGAATCAATAGTGTCTACTGTAGAAGATAAAATATATAAAGTTATCAACAGTAAGGAATCAGAAGATATCATAGATATGGGACAATCTGTGGAAAAGGTGTTGACAAGAATAGAAAATAATTATTGCAATGGTGGTAAGATACTTGGCAATACTACAGGATTTAAAGAAATAGACAATACTATTTCAGGACTTCAAAAAGGTGATTTTATTATTGTTGCAGCAAGACCTAGTATGGGAAAGACAGCCTTTGCTCTTAATATTGGACAACATGCATCCAAGAGTGCAAGTGTTGGAATATTCTCACTAGAAATGACCACAGAGCAGCTTATGGAAAGATTAATTTCATCAAGAAGTTTAGTGGAGTTTGGAAAGATAAAAACAGGAAAGTTAAATGAAGCTGAATTTAGAAAAATAACTGATGCAGCTAATATACTATCTAAAAGAAAAATATTCATTGATGATAAGTCAACTAATCTTTCAGATATTAAAGCTAAGTGTAGAAGCTTAAAGGTTAAAGAAGGCTTAGACGTAGTTATTATAGATTACTTACAGCTAATCGAAATTTCAGATAAGACAAGTTCGAGAGAGCAAGAGATTGCAAAGATTTCAAGAGAACTTAAGAAATTAGCTAAGAAGTTAGAAATAACAATAGTTGCTTTATCTCAATTATCAAGAGCACCAGAGCAAAGAACAGATCATAGACCTGTACTTTCAGATTTAAGGGAATCAGGTTCAATTGAACAAGATGCAGATGTGATTTTTATGCTTTATAGAGATGAGTATTACAATAAAGAATCAGAAGATAGAAATATAGCTGAATTAATAATAAATAAAAATAGAAATGGTGAAACCAAGACAATTAAATTAGGATGGATTGGTCAGTATCAAAGGTTTGCAACATTAGACAGGGGAAATTGTTAGTAAGTTAAAATCTCATGGGCGTTGATAAGGGATTACAATAAGCTGCAAAGCTTACTTCAAGGTCATGTGAGTCTTCCAGGGGGGAGAAATCCTCCCATAATTAGATAGGTTAGGGAAGTGATTTTATTGGAAGAACTAATAATCAATAAAGTTGATAAAACAAAAGAGTATGATTTTTCTACCGCTTATGATAGGTTGCTTAAGGAAAATATTATAACAAGTATAGATACTAAAAATAGTTATAGATTAGATAGATTTGTAGGAGGAAAAGTTAAGTTAAAATTTTATAATCCTGCAATATCGAGATGGCAAAATACAGATTACATGTTAAGTAAAGAAATTTTAGGAAAATGGTATGTAACTAAGAACTAGGAGGATTAATTTAAGTGGAAATAATATTGAGATACAGAAATAGGGGAGAATCAAACATTAATGAGATTAGATTTGCCGATTATTGTCCATTTGGATTTTGGATGGCTCAAAACTGTGAAGAAATTGAAGTTGTTGAGTGTATTCAAGAGGAAGATTTTGAGTGATTGGTAAGTCGTAATTGCAAGAAAGTGAGAACTATATGGTTTATAGATTTAATAAGGAAAAATTCAATAAAAAAGCTGATAGAGGTGTTAAGAAGATATTATCTAAACATTTGGATTATATAGATGGATTAGAAGTTAAGTTTGAAGATGGAGAGAAGTGGGGAATAGTAGACGGGTATGTTGTAGAAAGAGAACAGTATTGTTTATATCCAGTTAGCAAAGAATGGTGCATTACAGAAGAACAATTAAGCCTAGTATAAGGGATAGGAGGAGAATCTGCTTATGATACAAATTTTAGAGCTATTCGGGGGGATAGGTTCTCCAAGAATAGCGTTAAGGAATTTAGGAGTACCAGTAAAAGCAATAGATTATGTAGAAATAGATGAAAAGGCAGTAAGATCATATAATGCTATGTTTGAAAAAGAATTAGAATATAAAACTCAAAGTGTAGTTGGATATAATCTTAAGCCAGACATACTAATTCATGGTAGTCCTTGTCAAGATTTCTCGATAGCAGGGAAACAAAAAGGGGCTGATGAAGATTCAGAAACTAGGTCAAGCCTTATGTGGGAAACAATTAATATTATTAAACAAATGGGTGAATGGAAGCCTAAAGTTGTAATTTGGGAGAATGTGAAGAATGTTCTTAGTAAGCATATGAAACATAACTTTAACAGATATTTGGAAGAGTTAGACAAGCTAGGATATACAAGTAATTTTAAAGTATTAAATGCCATGGATTATGGATTGCCACAGGATAGGGATAGAGTGTTTGTAATAAGTTGCCTAGATGGTACATTCTTTAACTTTGAAACTTTAGAGCATAAGCAAATGAGGAATATTAAAGAGTTCTTAGAAGATACAAGGGAAGAAAAATATATTGTATCTCAACCAAGTATGATTAAGAAAATTAACTCTAATGATGGAAGCTTTGGAGGAAGGGTACAAGTAATAAAAGATAGGTGTTGGACTATTACAACTAAGCAAATGAGGTGCCCTAATAGTGGAGTTATAGATTTAGGAGATGGACGATATAGATATCTTACAGAACGTGAATGTTGGAGATTACAAGGGTATTCAGATGAAGATTTTGAAGCAGCCTTAAAAGTACATCCAGGTAAAGAAGGGAAATTGAATGGAGCACTATATAAACAATCAGGTAACTCGATACCAACTGTATTTTTTGAAGCTATATTTAAACAGTTACTAGATCTTAATATGTAGAAATTGTGAAGAAAAGAGAGGAATGAAAATAATGATTAAATATGAAATCAAACCAGTCGTATGTGATTATGGAATTTTTGAAAATGGAGAACTTAAATTAATACTAAATTGTAGGAGCAATGCGCAAACAATAGTAAATATACTTAACGCTGATTTAGAGAAGAAAGAGTATGCAGTGTTAATGAAAAGGGAAATTAATATTGAAAAAGTTACTACTTTTGATAATAGGAAAGTCGTTGAATAAGTCACAATGCGTAGAAAGGAAGATATAAATGAGTTGCTATAGTTGTTTACATTCCAAAATGTTAGAAAATCCAATAAATTATGGTGAGTATTCAGTATTTGGTTACTGTTATAAAGATGGAGAAAACCAAAAGCATCCGATATATTTACCAGATGGTTCATGTAAGTATAAAAAGGCTAAGGAAAATGATGTAAAACCTAACGAAGAAGAAGTATTAGGCTTAGGACAAATTAAATTTAGTATTTAATTGAATAAAAAGCTAAGTAATATGTAGATATTGCGAATTGAAATGGAGGGTATATGTATTATAGAACTACGAAATTAAAGAGATATAAAGTGTTAAAAGCAATGATAAATATAATTATTTTTCCTATCAGATTTCCATTATTTATAATGTGTATTTTAACAGAATCGGTATTTAGACTATTAGAGAATACACTAAATGGTTTTGATAGTTTCTTATGGTGGATAATGAATAGTTTAGTTAAGATTTTTAAATTTGATGATATTGCAGATGAGCAATATGAGAAAAATAAAGAAAAATTTAAAACAGATTATTAGTTCGCAATTCTAAGAAATTGAAAACTAAATAAGGGAGAGTAGGAGTAAATAAAGTTATAGTTATAAACTCCTATTCTCAAATAATAATCAAGTGAGAAGGTAATTGAATGAAGGAAGTTATAAAAATAATTCCAGAAGATAAAAGATGTGATTTTTGCAAAAAGAGAGAAGCAGTAAAATTGTGTGACTTCCCAGTTTATTATGGCAAAAGGCTTTGTTTTAAAGGAATGACAGAAGAAGAAATAAGAAACTGGAGTAACCATTGCACTTGTGACAAGAAAATATGTGAAAAGTGTTCAACTAAGATTGATACAGAAATAGATTTTTGTCCAGATTGTATAGAGAAGTTAAAGAAGGTGATTAAGTGATATTAGCAATAGATCCAGGGAATATAGAAAGTGGAATTGTTTTAATAGATGAAGAAACGTTAAGACCAGCAATTGCAGAAAAGATAAACAATGAAGAATTGTTAGAGAATATCTACTCTGATTTCTATAAAAAATATTACAACGTAGCAATAGAAAAGATAGCAAGCTATGGAATGCCTGTTGGAGAAACAACATTTGATACTTGTATATGGATAGGAAGATTCTATGAAGCTATAAGCAATAAGTATCCAGGAGTAGATATTGAATTTATCTATAGAAAAGATGAAAAGATAAATCTATGCCATAGCATGAAAGCTAAGGATAGCAATATAGTACAGGCTTTGATAGATAGGTTTGCACCTAATACACCTAATAAGGGGAAAGGCACTAAGAAAGAGCCTGGATGGTTTTATGGATTTAAAAAGGATATATGGCAAGCTTATGCAGTAGGAGTTACTTACTATGATTTGTATTTGAAAGGAGATAGAGATAATGAAAGGTAGCAAATATATAACTGTTAATGATGGAATTGGAGTATCAGAGCAAAGAGAGCTATTAGACTTAACAAGAGGGCTCGTTGGAGCTATAAATAGAGAAGAGTTTCTACAAATTGTTGGAGTATACAACAAGGCAATTAATAGATTAAGAGAGCAAGCAAAGAAAGAAGGGATTGAGATATGAATAAGGTAGTACTTATTGGAAGAATGGTTGCAGATCCAGAATTAAGATTTGCTGCAGGAAGTGGAATGGCTATAAGTAGATTTAGAGTAGCAGTAAATAGAAGAAAAAAAGAAGATGGAGCAGACTTTATAAACTGTGTTTCATTTGGTAAAACGGCTGAAACAATATCTCAATATCTTACAAAGGGTAGACAGATAGCTGTTATTGGAAGTATTAGAACAGGCAGCTATGATGCACAAGATGGAACTAAGAGATATACAACAGATGTTGCAGTAGAGAGCTTTGAGTTTATAGGAAGTAATGGACAAGGCAATACACAGGAAAATAGCAACAATGATGCATTTGGTGCTTATGATGATATTACTCCAGTAGATGATGGAGATATGCCATTTTAGATATGGAGCAGATAGAATTTAACTTTATTAGATTAAAGGAAGATTGTACAGAGTTACATAGTAGCTTTTTATGTGGCTCTGTATGGAGCTTCATATTTGAACAGGAAAATAACTACATTATACAACTGGATGGAGTGTATTATGGTCCGTTAAAAAATAGTTGTGAAAGGATATGAGGAAATGAACGTAAATGATGCTGCTATTAAAGCAAAGATAAGAATTTATAGAGAGCAAAGAGTATTAAAGTCTAAAGCGCTAAGACAATTAATAAGGGAATTTGGAGTTAGTGAAAAAGTAGTAGATGAACTGTGGTTAGAAGTTAAGCAGGAGAAAGCAACTAACAATACAGCTAAGAAAGAAGATAGGATTATTAAAACTACAAAAGAAAAGCTAATAACAAGTGAGGAGATAACTGCAGGAGTTATTAAACAAAGCCTAGGAGAAGCGAAAGGACAAGCAGAGGATAAATACATCAACAAAGATTTAAAGGTACTAAAAATGACTGTAAAAGGTAAGTATGGAACTTATGAAAAAGAAGGAACTAAAGTTAAAGTTGGAGACTTAGAGTTTAAAAATGAACAGGACATTGAGAATTATAAACAAAGAGAAGTGGCTAGATTTATGGCAGAGCTTGGAGAGATTCTTGATGTAATGTTAATGGAAGTATAAAGGTTAATAGTACAAGCTTAACCAAGTAAAAGTTAAGAAAATAATATTAACCTTAGAAGAAAGGAGTAACAAAATGTATTTTATAGAGATTTTATTAGGATTATCGGTATTTACATTTATATTTAGTTTCATTCCAGTAATTTTTCTAAAGAATAATAAGATTAATAATATAATGGCTACTGTAGAAGTTGTATCTATAATTTTAATAGTTATATGTTTAATTTTATATATTTGTAATGCTCTTATGACTTGTATAACCATATGGTTCGGTAATTGGTAAGTCGTAATTGCAAGAAAGTGAGAACTATATGGTTTATAGATTTAATAAGGAAAAATTCAATAAAAAAGCTGATA
>OIFU01000527.1_pt1 | contig 15090 bp, 9 predicted proteins | sample 1582141 | NCBI WGS metagenome assembly OIFU01 (sample SAMN07501047, study PRJEB24779) | human gut metagenome | isolation source: stool | host: human infant | place: USA: Pittsburgh, PA
TCTTTAATAGTTTGGTCAACCTCTTTACGAGCTTTACCAACCATTTCTTCAATACGAGCTGGATGGATACGACCGTCTACAATCAATTTTTCCAAAGCAATACGAGCCACTTCACGACGAATTGGATCGAAACCGGAAAGAATAACTGCTTCTGGTGTGTCATCGATAATCAAGTCAATCCCTGTTAATGTTTCAAGTGCACGGATATTACGGCCCTCACGACCGATAATACGACCCTTCATTTCATCATTAGGCAATGCCACTACGGATACGGTAGTCTCCGCTACATGGTCAGCTGCGCAACGTTGGATAGCAGAGGAGATAATTTCTTTTGCTTTTTTCTCCGCGTCATCCTTAGCTTGCTGCTCCATTTCCTTAACCATAATCGCCGTTTCATGACGAATTTCTTGTTCCACATTCGTTAACAAGATATTCTTAGCTTCTTCAAAGGTCATACCAGAAATACGTTCTAGTTCTGCCATTTGTTTTTCATACAAAGCTTCAATCTTTTCACGGCTTTGGGCTAAGTCAGCTTCTTTGCGATGCAAAGCTTCCTCTTTGTGCTCAATATTGTCTAATTTTTTATCCAAAGATTCTTCTTTTTGAAGAATACGGCGTTCCATACGTTGAAGTTCAGAACGACGATCTTTATTTTCTCGTTCCACATCAGAACGGAGCTTATGAATTTCTTCTTTCGCTTCTAATAAAGCTTCTTTCTTTTTAGACTCAGCTGTGCGCTCACCGTTAGCGATGATGCGTGCAGCCTCTTGTTCAGCTTGATTCAGTTTTCCTTCAGCAATATTTTTTCTAAAAAAATAGCCTGCCCCTAGTCCAATCAGTACCATTACCACTGCAATTAGACAATACTCTAAAATATGTCCCACATCTTCTAAAATCTGTCTCACCTCCTCTTAAATTCTCAAAATCGAGCTTTCATGCTCCTTTTTATGCCCTTCATGCATTAAATTATCATTTAGCCATATCATCATATAAATAAATAAGGCTATTATTAATTTTAGACTTGAAAGCCCTTTCTGTCAAGATTTTACAAGCCTGGTAAGGCCTCAGAAAAAGTACTATCTATTCATAAAAATCATTGCACACAACTTGGATAGTACTCGTTGAAAACCCTCTATATTTGAGAAAATTAAAGACTTTTACACGAGGAGTGCAATCCTCATTGATAATAGAACCAAATTTTTTCTCCACCACACGATAAGCGGCTTTCACTTCATCATAATCAGAGATTTCCGGAGGCACAGTAAGACCTCTAAGTTTCATCTTTTGCTTAATCATGTAGGCGCCGTATTTTTGTTCTTTCATCAAATAGTTTAATACTTGTTCAGACAGGCGCTTATCATTGATATAATCATAGTCTCTAAGGCGTTCGAGGACCCGCTCAATGATTGGGTCCTCGATTTGTTTACGTCTCATTTTTTGTGTCAGTTCATAGGAACTTAGAAATCGTTGAGCTAGGAATCGATACGCTTGGTCCATAGCAGCTTGCATCGTTTCGTCACTCATGATTATACTTCTTCAGTTACTTCTTCACCGATTACATCGATTTCTTCAGTGCCAACAGCTAATGTATCGCGGATAATACGATCAATTTCTTCAGCTACTTGTGGATTATCAAGCAAGTATTGTTTAGCTGCCTCTTTGCCTTGGCCCATACGTTCCCCATTATAGGAATACCATGCACCAGATTTATTGATGATTTCCATATTTGTGCCAATATCAATGAGAGTACCAGCTTTGGAGATACCTTCGCCATACATCAAATCAAACTCAGCAGTTTTGAATGGAGGTGCTACTTTGTTTTTAACAACTTTAACTTTAGTGCGAGCACCAACATTTTCATTATTGGCTTTAATGAGCTCACCTTTACGAACATCAAGTCGTACAGAGGAATAGAATTTCAATGCACGACCACCTGTTGTAGTTTCAGGATTACCAAACATAACGCCAACTTTTTCACGCAATTGGTTGATGAAGATAACAACAGTTTTAGATTTACTGATGATACCAGTCAATTTACGCAATGCTTTACTCATCAAACGAGCTTGTAAACCTACATGAGCATCGCCCATTTCACCATCGATTTCAGCTTTAGGTACCAATGCAGCAACGGAGTCAACTACGACGATATCTACAGCGCCACTACGAACAAGAGCCTCTGTAATTTCAAGAGCTTGTTCACCATTATCCGGTTGAGAAATCAACAAGTTATTAATGTCTACGCCCAAGTTGCGAGCATATACAGGGTCCATCGCATGCTCCGCATCAATGAAAGCTGCAATGCCACCTTGTTTTTGCGCTTCTGCTACAGCATGAAGGGCTACTGTTGTTTTACCAGAGGATTCTGGACCGTAAATTTCAATTACACGACCACGAGGGAAGCCACCTACACCAACAGCGATATCGATAGCAAGAGAACCAGAGGAGATAACCTCTACGTTCATGCGATCTGCTGCTTCACCAAGACGCATAATAGCACCTTTACCAAAATCTTTTTCAATTTGTTTTAACGCGTTATCCAACGCTGCTTGTCTGCCATCTACAGCCATTCTTTTATTTCCCCTTTTCTGTTATATAAGTATAAACATAGTAAAGTGCTAGTTCTGCTGCACTTTGTCTAATATCTTCACGATTACCAATTAAATTAGCCTTATGAGCCACCGTTCCATGAGGTCCAGCAACCCCAAACCATACAAGACCAACTGGCTTTTCAGGGCTACCTCCGCCAGGACCAGCTATGCCAGTCGTAGAAACCGCATATGTTGTTTGACCAATAGTTCGTGCTCCCTCTGCCATAGCCTTAGCAACTTGCTCACTAACGGCTCCATAGGTATCTAACATATCTTGTGGCACACCTAATACACGATGTTTTACATCATTACTATAGGAAATGACACCGCCCATGTAATATTCACTACTACCACTCACATTAGTCAACAACTTACCAACTAAGCCAGAGGTACAAGATTCAGCAGTACTAATCGTACTGTGTTCCTCTAGTAAAGCACGACCAAGTGTTTCCTCCATAGAAACACTTAAATCACGCCCCACCCGAGAACCTAAACGATCTCGAATGATAGCATCCCAAGGGTTGAGAAGCTCATGTGCTGCCTCTAAAGTATCAGCCTTAGCCGTAATACGAACCTCAATATAACCTTTTTTTATTAACAACGCTATAGTCGGATTCGATTGATTTTTAATGAGATCCATTAAGGTGTTCTCCAAATCGATTTCGCGAATATCATACATACCATATCGATAGGAGGTAACCACACCTTGTGAACCAAATCGCTCTTGTAAATAAGGAACAACACTCTCTTGGAACATGCCTTTCATTTCACCAGGAGGTCCTGGCAAAAGAATATATGTAGTATCTCCATCTTCAACGACTACACCTGGTGCTACACCTACTGGATTATGTAGTACCTTTGCACCTTCTGGCAATTGTGCTTCGCGACGGCTCGCATCAGGCACAGTACGCTTTACACGTTGGAAAAATTTTTCAACCTCATCCATCGCCTCTTGATTAAATAAAATCTTTCGGCCCACAGAATCCGCCAATACATTACGTGTAATATCACCCTGTGTTGGGCCTAAACCACCAGTACTAATAACAATATCTGCTCTGGAGCTAGCTAACTGAAAAACTTCAGCCATACGCTTTGGGTTATCCCCTACAACAGATTGATATGCAATGGTATATCCTAATTTATTTAATTCTTGTGCTAGCCAAGATACATTAGTGTTAACTGTATCACCTAGCAATAACTCTGAACCTGTAGAAATGAGTTCTACAATCATCAGATCACCTCCACAATCGAATGTATCGAGCTGTGTTTTATTCTACAACTGTAGCTACTACGTCATAAGCAAAGCCCTGCTCTACTTGTACCTTAAGAATATCACCAGGTTGAATCTCTTCGCCGCAATCCTCAATGTACATATTACCATCTACATCAGGAGCTTGAGATTTCAAACGACCTTTTGCAAGCAATGTATTATTATCGCCTTCTTCGATTTCTTCTACCATTGCATAGTCAATGGTACCTTCTAAGTCACGATTATTCTCTTCAGAGATAGCAGCTTGAATGGACATGAGAACGTGGTAACGTTCTTCTTTAACCTCTTCTGGTACTTGGTCTTCACGAGCACCCGCAGGTGTTCCCTCCTCTTGAGAGTAAGTAAACACACCCATATTATCGAATTTGATTTCTTTTACAAAATCGCAAAGTTCCTCAAATTGCTCATCTGTTTCACCAGGGAAGCCAACGATGATAGATGTGCGCAAGGTGATATGTGTAGGAGCATTTCTAATTTTCTTAAGCAAACGTTCGATATCATTGCGATCATCACGACGATTCATTTGCTTTAAGATATCGTTATTAACATGCTGTAATGGGATGTCTACATATTTACAGAGTTTTGGCTCATTTACGATAAGATCTAACAATTCATCAGAGAAGAATGTTGGATATAGGTATAACATGCGAATCCATTCGATACCTTCTACAGTAGTTAACTCCTTAAGCAATGTAGTCAACAACGGCTTACCATCATTAAGGTCAATACCATAACTAGTTGTATCCTGAGCAATAAGAACAACTTCCTTAACGCCTGTCGCCGCTAATCGTTTCACTTCAGCCTTAATAGACTCGATAGTACGACTGCGGAATGCACCACGCACCTTTGGAATAATACAGAAAGTACAACCATTGTTACAGCCTTCCGCAATTTTTACATATGCACTGTAACGAGGTGTTGTTTGAATACGAGGCATACGCTCATCATAAATATTTGTAATATTTTCCATGATACAACTACGGTTGCCATGCTCAATAGCATCAACAGCTACCATGATTTGGTCCCATGCACCTGTACCAATCAAAGCATCAATTTCAGGAATTTCTTTGAATAGCTCATCCTGATATTGTTGGCTTAAGCAACCTGCTACAATAAGCCCCTTACAAACACCATCTTCTTTATATTGAGCTACCTCAAGAATGGTATTGATAGACTCTGCTTTCGCTTTCTCAATAAAAGTACAGGTATTAACGACGATAAGATCTGCTTCGCTTAGGTTCTCTGTAATCGTATAGCCGTTATCTTTCAATAAGCCTAACATTACCTCTGTATCTACTAAGTTTTTAGCACAACCTAGGCTAACATACCCTAATTTCTTACCCATTCTATATCCTTTCTTAATCAGATTATATTTCACTTTAATTCCTACAACAGGAGTTCTATATCTGAGTTATTCCTTACGGAAACGCACTTGGCTAACCCAGTGATTTAACAATAACTTTTTACCCTCAATAGTGTAACCACCATTCACGGGCCACAAAACTAAGTCGTGCCCCAATGAATCTTTTGGCTCATCTATTTCTGGATTCGTAAACATATAAGTGAAATTATTTTCAACCATATATTTTGCGGTCTTTGTAGATAACATCCAATTGATAAATTCAACACTATCAGCTTTATGTTTTGAATTTTTTAATACTGCAGCTCCAGTTACATAATAAGATGTTCCATCCGTTGGATAAATGACCTTAATAGGATACCCATGACGAGTATATTGGGCCGCATCAGATAAATTGCCAATGCCGATATTAGCCTCCCCTAATGCAGTTAAACGAACTGGAGTAGACAAAAACTTAGCATGTTGTATTACATGAGGTTTTAAGCTATATAAATAGTTTAATGCCTCAGGCTCCCCTCTATATTCCACCATGTTATATAACAAGTTCGCCGCATTTTGGGACGCTACAAAATCGGTCATTACAATGGACCAATCGCCTTGTTTTCCCAAGGTATCCCAGGTAGTAATATACTTACCGACCCCATTGTAGAAAGTGTCATTTTGTACAAATACAATAGGATCATACCAAAGACCTACCCAATATCCATTTGTATCCTTTAAATTGTCTCGAACTTCGTCGATTCTCTCATTAACGATAGGTGCATACTTTCCAGTATTTGCACCTACGACGAGGTTATCTTCAGAAGTAAGAACCAAATCACCAGATGTATCCGCTACATTTGAAGCTGAACGTTGAGCCATTTGCTCTTCTGTAAGAGGCATAACTGTAACTTTTACATTTTTCTCATCTTCATATCGATCAGCAAGCAATGTAGTTAAATTATTTGGTAGGTCTGTATAAACTATAATTTCACCGCGAACAGGCTCTTTTGCATGTTCTAATTGTTCTTGATTGTAAAAGTTTACACCATAAGTTAGCATGCCTACCACAAAAAGGGCTAAAACCCCCGGAGCTATCCATCGTTTCATATATGCCTCCAAGACATAAAGTATCCCCAAATGAGTCTCGTAAAACTAATCTCTATAATTAACGACCACCACGCCCGCGATTACTATTTGAAGTACGACCCTTAGTCATACCACTGCGGGACGCTTTCCCCTTACTACGCTTCTCACCAGACTGACTACCGTTTCGACGATTATTAACTTGTACGCTATTACGGTTGCCAGTGCCCGCACCTGTACGATTGCTATTGCGACCAATTGGACGTGGAGGAATTAAACATTCTGGTCCAAATCCAATTAAGTCTCGACGATTGGCTTCTATGAGAGCTTCTTTTACAAGATCATAATTTTCAATATTTTTATATTGCATTAAAGCCCGTTGTTTAGCTTTATCTCTACCTTTTTTTGCTACATATACAGGCTTTCCATCTAGTGGATTAATGCCAGTATAGTACATACAAGTAGATAGGCTCCCCGGTGTAGGAATGAAATCCTGAACTTGTTCTGGATACATATGTTGATCGCGGAGGAACTCCGCTAATTCAATAGCATCCTCCAAAGCACACCCTGGATGAGAACTCATAAAGTATGGTACTAAATATTGCTTCTTACCAAGCTTTTTATTAGCCTCTTCAAACCAAGCTTTAAAGGTGAGGAACTCTTTCTTACCAGCTTTTCCCATCATATTAGTAACGCGCTTAGATACGTGTTCTGGCGCTACTTTCAATTGACCACTAACATGAAATTCGCAAAGTTCACGTACAAAGTCTTTATTGTTATCTGCTAGCACATAGTCATAACGCAAACCAGAACGTACAAATACCTTTTTTACTCCTTTCAGCTTACGTAATTTACGGAGTAAAGCAATATAATCTTCATGATTTGTATTAAGATTTTCACAAGGCTCTGGAGCCGCACAGGTACGGCCTTTACAAGCGCCATATACAGCTTGTTTATCACATGCTAAATGACGGAAGTTTGCCGTAGGGCCTCCAACATCGTGAATATAGCCCTTGAAATTGTCCATATTAATCATAGTTTGAGCTTCATCAATTAAAGACTCATGGCTACGATTTTGAATGATGCGACCTTGGTGATTTGTAATGGCACAGAAAGAACAGCTACCAAAGCAGCCACGTTGACTAACAAGGCTAAATTGTACTTCGCTTAACGCTGGTACACCGCCCTTATCATCATATTTAGGATGCCACTTGCGAGTATATGGCAAGTTATATACGCCATCCATCTCCTCTTGCGTAAGTGGCAATGCTGGCGTGTTTTGAACGACATATCGATCACCATGTTTTTGTACCACTATACGACCATAGAACGGATCTTGTTCATCATACTGCATACGGAATGCATCAGCAAAAGCCATCTTATCGGCTTTAATGTCATCAAAAGACGGGCACGCAACACAGTCTATGGTAGGGATTTCCTTTGACATATAGCAAATACCGCGAATAGATGACAAGGACTCTTTAAATCTACCTTGGTCTAACGCATCAGCTAGTTCAATGATTTGAAGTTCACCCATACCATATACAAGTACATCGGCCTTAGAATCAACTAAAATAGAACGACGTACTGTATCTGACCAATAATCATAATGACCAAAACGGCGCAAAGACGCCTCTATGCCACCGATAATAAGAGGCACATCACTGTAAGCCTCCTTCATGCGGTTTGCATATACCAAGGTAGCCCGATCTGGACGATGTCCAGCTTCACCACCGGGAGAGTAATCATCTTGACGACGGATTTTCTTTGCAGCCGTAAATTTATTGAGCATTGAATCTAGATTCCCTGCTGTAACAAGAGATGCCAGACGCGGTTTACCTAGTTTTTTGAAAGCCTCTACATCATTCCAATCTGGTTGATCTATAATGCCTACACGATAGCCTTTGGATTCTAGGTACCTGCCGATAACTGCAGGAGCAAAGGACGGATGGTCTACATAAGCGTCCCCACTAATGAGGACAAAGTCTAGTTCGGCCCAACCACGTTCCTTCATATCCGAAGGTTCTGTTACTAAAAATCTATCCATTGATTGAGAAAATGCCTTTCTTTCCTTTTATTAGAAAAGGAATAACCATAGTAAAAATAATGCCATGCAGAATAAAATAATCCCTAAAATAATGCGCTCTTGCACGATAGAGCGTTGACGTTTACGTTGACGTGTTTCTAAGGACATACGCTTCTTAGAAGTTTGGTATTCGACGAATTCACTTTGCACCAAATTTGGTGTTGCTTGCGCCTTTTGCCGCGTAACAGAACGCAAAGAAAACGTATCTATATCACCGACTTGGCTTTGATAAGCTTTCACCAAGCGATCGCCATCAAGATCTAAATAATTACCGTAATTACGAATAAAGCCTTTTACGTAGACTTGACCAGGAATGATATCATACTTACCATCTTCGATAGCTTCTAAATAGGTTGTCTTAATGTGCAGCACTTGCTCCACATCTTTAAAGGTTAGATTACGTCTTACCCGTTCACGTCGTAATTCTTCGCCTAATTCAGCCATTTTCGTTCCTTTCTAACTCTACATAACACTCATTTCGTAATCATTAAATTATTGTTCATCATTGGAATCTGAGAAATATCGTGCCTTTGCTTGTTCAGGGCTCATTAAAATTTCTCGCGCCTTACTGCCCATACTAGGACCCACGATTTTAAGATCTTCCATCGTATCTACAAGGCGAGCCGCACGAGTATATCCAATGCGGAAGCGCCGCTGCAACATAGATACAGAAGCTTGACCAGATTCCATTACTAGGTTAACAGCACGCTCTAATAATTCATCGCGGTAAATATCATTTTCTTCAGACGCTTCTTTTTCTGTTTCCTTTTCAGTCTCTTGCGTTACCGTATTATCATATTCTGGTTCACGTTGAGCTTTAACAAATTCTACAAGATGTTCCACTTCATCATCAGAGATAAATGCACCTTGTACACGTATCGGTTTATTAGCACCAATTGGAGCAAACAACATATCGCCTTTACCAAGTAATTTCTCAGCTCCTGCCATATCAAGAATGGTACGGGAGTCAATTTGAGAACCTACAGCAAAGGAAATACGGCTCGGCACATTAGCCTTAATAGAACCGGTAATAACGTTAACAGACGGACGTTGTGTAGCAAGTACCATGTGAATACCTGCAGCACGTGCCATTTGTGCTAGGCGACTGATAGATTCTTCAATATCATCAGGAGCGGTCATCATAAGGTCAGCCAACTCATCGATAATTAAAACGATTAATGGCATAGCCGCCTTAGAATGCGCTTCGTTATAGCTCTTGATATCACGCTTACCAGATGCTGCAAAGGCTTTATAACGAGCCTCCATTTCACGAACAGCCCAACGCAAAACAGCAGCTGCCTTTTTCATATCGGTTACTACTGGCGCCATCAAGTGAGGGATACCGTTATAAATCGACAGCTCAACCATCTTAGGATCAATTAGTAATAACTTAACCTCTTCCGGTTTACGACTGAAAAGAATACTGGAAATCAATGTATTAACACATACAGATTTACCAGAACCAGTAGTACCTGCTACAAGCAAGTGAGGCATCTTCGCAAGGTCAGTAATAACAGGCTTACCTGCAATATCCTTGCCAAGACCTACCGGAATGCCACCACGAGCATCCTTGAAGTCACTGCAATCAAGAACATCACGTAAATGTACAGCCTCCGTCGTCTTATTAGGAACCTCAATACCGATAGCGGACTTACCTGGAATTGGCGCTTCCATACGAATATGTTGAGCCGCTAAATTTAAGGCAATATCATCTGTTAAATTAACGATCCGACTAACCTTTACACCAGGTGCAGGTTCAATTTCGTAGCGCGTAACGGTTGGACCTTGTGTGGCATTAACAACCTTAGCAGTAATACCAAAGTTACTTAATACATTTTCAAGCATCATTGCATTTTGCGCTACTTCTTCACCATTACTTTGACTCCCCTTCCCTTTCGCCAAAATATCAAGGCTTGGGAAATGGTAAGGTCTATCATAGGTACGGTGAATTTGACCATCTTTAGACACTGCTACTTGTGCTGTATCTTCTGTAGTGCTAATAGTAGATGGTACTTGTAAACTCATACCTGTCATACCTGCACCAGCACTTACAGAACTTGCAGCGGCACCTGTTCCAGGTACAGCAGAAGCAATGGCAGCGTGATTGGTTTCCAATGGACCAATCGTTGTATTTTGATATGTGAACTCTGGTTGTTCCTCATGGGTATTATCTACTGATGTAGATTCATCTGTATATCCTTCATCTGGAGTATATGTATAATCCTCATCCGGAACATATACATAGTCATCACCTGTAGGTCTACTAGCATCAGAGAATTGATCGAAATCATCTGCATCATAAGACTTAGCATCACCAGAAGCTTCAGAAATATTCGCCAATTGTTCTGCTGCTCGATTGCGGGCCTCTATCTCGGCTAATTCTTTCCAAGATGTAGGAGCCTTTGGTGTTTCCACAGTTGTGACTGTGTCTGCCATAGGTTCATTCTCTACAATTGCACTAGGTTCAAAATTATCTCTATCAGTAGTTATACCGCGTTTTTCCAATGTATCTAACGCTTGATCTGCAGCATCAGCAAAGCGTGTATCCTTTTCCCTGTTATAGGCTTTACGTTGTTCTGCTGCCTCTTTGCGTTGTTCGTTCCAATCTTCAAAGACCTCTTTAGCTACAGCTACCTTCTCAGCAGCCACCTCTTTAGCCACATCTAATCCGACTTGAGTTTTATCCGCCGCCTTTTGTAAGCCACTACGCAAGGACAAACGGGTAATTAGAATACCAAAGGCTAATAATAAGAACACATCTAAAATGATGGCCCCTAGCTCACCTAATAATGTGCGAAGGAATGTAGCGATTGCTCCGCCTACAACACCGCCTTGATTAGCCAATTGTGTTGTAATCAGTTCCTGCCCCTCAGGAACACGCCACAATGGAACAAGGGCTAGCAAAAATAGGAAGAACAAGGTCATTACAATGCCCCGTTTAGTAATGGAAATAAATGTTCCCTTATACAATAATCGCCAGCCTATCCAGAAAACGCCAAGGCAAGGAATAATACCTCCTAGGCCAAAGCCATAACGAAATATTCCGGTTAAAATCTGTCCTACAAGCCCCAGTTCAAAGCCAAAGAATCCGAGCAGAGAAATAACTGCAAAGGCAATTACAATTAAGCCTTTAACTTCGGTGCGCAAGGAAAACCCTTGGGACTTAGTTTGCTGTTTTGTACTTGTTCGCTTTCGTCGTGTATTGCGTTTTTTGGTGGAAGTTTTTTCTTCTGCCATAAATCTATACAAACCCCTTACTTATATAACACTACTGTAAATTAACTTATCATTATATTATAGCATATATCGAAGTATTTAGTTAGCTTTTACGCCGTTCCTCCCAGTCGTGAAGTAACTGTTCTTCTTTGCCTCTTTTAATACCATTGTAATAGGTAGCATCCTTAAGAGGTGTTGGCAAATACTGCTGTTTTACATAGCCATTCCGATAGTTATGAGCATACTTATAGGTGTTCCCATGACCTAGTTTGCTAGCCCCACTGTAATGACTATCCTTTAAATGATCTGGAACCTGACCACATTCCTTATGACGTACATCAGCAATAGCTGCATCGATTGCCATATAAGCAGAATTACTTTTTGGCGCTAATGCAACATAACAAGCTGCCTCAGACAATATGATACGCGCTTCAGGGAATCCTACCATATGAGCTGCTTGTGCGGCTGCATTGGCAAGAATTAAAGCTTGCGGATCTGCAAGGCCTACATCCTCAGCTGCACAAATTACGATACGGCGAGCGATAAAATTAGGATCTTCTCCAACTTCAATCATACGAGCTAAATAATGAACCGTCGCTTGTACATCAGAACCACGCATACTTTTAATAAAAGCAGAAATCGTATCGTAGTGACTATCGCCTTTTTTATCATATGTGTAAATTCGACGTCCTACGACCTTCTCTAAAATCTCTATGGTAATAATCCCCTCATCAGGTACCATTGCTGCAGCTTGCTCTAAAATATTTAAAGCCATACGCCCATCGCCATTGACGAAAATCCCTACATCTTCAAGAACCTCATCTGTTACCTGTAGATGACGTTTACCAAGACCTACTTCTTCATCTGTAATAGCACGGCGCAGAATTTGGCCTATAGCCTTCGGTGTAAGTGCCTCTAAGGTAATTAATCTTAGACGAGATAAAAGTGGCCTATTTACCTCAAAAAATGGATTTTCTGTAGTAGCACCAATAAGAATAATCGTACCATCCTCTACACAAGGCAATAGCACATCTTGTTGGCTTTTATTAAAACGATGAATTTCATCGAGGAATAAAATGGTTCTTTGTTGTAATGACCGTACGCGCTTACGAGCATCCTCTATGATGTTGCGCAACTCGCCTATACCAGCATTAGTAGCATTTAAATTTACAAAATGACTATTGCTAACCTTAGCAATAATACCTGCTAGTGTAGTTTTACCCGTTCCACAGGGTCCATAAAAAAGCATGGATGGAATTGTATCCTTTTCAACCATGGCACGCAAGAAAGTTCCCTTCCCTACCGCTTTCTCTTGACCATATAAATGGTCTAATGTAGTAGGACGCATCCGCACAGGTAACGGTTCATACGTATTGGTAGGCGTCATATCAAATAAACTATCCATTCTATCACCTCAATCCATAGTATCTAACTATTAAGTCCAATATTTTATACTGTGTATCTATCGATTCAGCAAATTATATTGATTAAGCACGCAATACATGTATCAATAGCCATTGATAGCGATATATACAAGCCTATTTCTTAATATAGTATATGACATTAATTGCCATTTTTACACGCAAAAAAGCCCCACCATGCCGTAATGTACCGCGTTTTGATCCTGCTTAGGGCAGGTGGGTGTCCTCCTCATCCTTCAGTTGTCCCGTAAGGGCGTAACGTTCAGACGAGAGTTCGGACTCCCGAAGTAAATGTGTTGGCTCAAAACTGCGATATCACACGCACATGGCAGGGATATCTTATACATAAATAGTATCAGAAAGATTCATAATACACAAGTCTTGACATTTCAAATTTAATCAATTCTTGCCTATGTTTTTTACACTAAAGATTGTTCTTCTTCTTCCTCGATATCTGGTTTAATATGCAACTCTTTTAATTGCTTAGGTTCTACTTCAGATGGAGCTTGGCTCATTACATCGGAAGCAGATTGTGTTTTAGGGAATGCGATTACGTCGCGGATAGATTGACGTTTTGCCATCAACATAACAAGACGATCAAGACCGAATGCACAACCTGCATGAGGAGGTGCACCGTATTGGAATGCATCAAGCATGAAGCCGAATTTAGATTTAGCTTCTTCTTCAGATAAACCAATAGCTTTGAATACTTTTTCTTGTACATCGGATTGGTAAATACGCAAGGAACCGCCACCGATTTCAACACCGTTCAATACCATATCATAAGCAATCGCTTTTACGCTGCCAGGATCAGATTCCAATTTATCAAGATCTTCATGACGAGGCATTGTGAACGGATGGTGCATTGCAACATAACGTTTTTCATCTTCATTATATTCGAACATAGGGAAGTCAGTTACCCATGTGAATGCCAATTTATCTTGGTCAATCATGTTCATACGGCGTGCCATTTCAAGGCGCAATTCACCTAATGCACGTGCTACAGTTGCAGGTTTATCTGCAATCATCAATACAAGGTCGCCACCTTTAGCGCCCATTTTTTCACCGATATTACGGATTGTATCTTCACCTAAGAACTTCATGATTTGAGACTTGATGGAACCATCTTCGTTGAAGCAAGCCCATGCAAGGCCTTTTGCGCCGTAGCGGTTTACATATTCAACGAGGTCATCAAGTTCACGACGAGGAATGCCAGCGTCACCAGGTACTACGATACCTTTAACTACGCCACCATTGTCGATTACAGAGCGGAATACTTTAAATTCTGTATCTTTTACAAGATCAGTTACATCAGTAAACGCCATGTCGAAACGAAGGTCTGGTTTATCAGAACCATATTTATCCATTGCTTCATCCCATGTAATGCGAGGCATAGGCAATGTGATTTCTTTGCCCAATGCATTTTTGAATACATGAGCAATCATTTCTTCAAGCATGGAGTAAATGTCTTCTTCATCTACGAAGGACATTTCCAAGTCGAGCTGAGTGAACTCAGGTTGACGGTCTGCACGCAAATCTTCATCGCGGAAGCAACGAACGATTTGGAAATATTTTTCATAACCAGCAACCATCAAGATTTGTTTGAAAATTTGTGGAGATTGTGGCAATGCATAGAATGTACCAGCATTTACACGAGAAGGTACTAAATAGTCACGAGCGCCTTCAGGTGTAGATTTAGTAAGCATTGGAGTTTCAATTTCCAAGAAATCGCGGCTATCAAAGAAGTCGCGCATTGCTTTCGTTACTTTATGACGCAAAATCAAGTTGCGTTGCATTTCTGGACGACGCAAGTCAAGGTAACGATATTTCAAACGAATATTTTCATCTACATCGATATCATCTTGGATATAGAATGGTGGAGTTTTAGCGGAGTTCAATACGCGTAACTCTTCACAGAACATTTCGTATGCACCTGTAGGAAGGTTTGGATTGATAGCTGCTTCATCACGTTTTGTAATCTTACCACGTACACAAAGTACATATTCGTTACGAACATCCTCTGCTTTGTGGAAAGATTCTACGTTATGGTCTGGAGACGCTACTACTTGTACTACGCCAGAACG
>OIFU01000534.1_pt1 | contig 14808 bp, 12 predicted proteins | sample 1582141 | NCBI WGS metagenome assembly OIFU01 (sample SAMN07501047, study PRJEB24779) | human gut metagenome | isolation source: stool | host: human infant | place: USA: Pittsburgh, PA
ACAGTTATTTTATCTGTTGATACCTTTAGGACTTTGTTTGTTTTATTTAGGTATTAAATACACGATTCGCTTTGGTAAAGCTAAGATGCTCTATGAAATGCCTTATGTAAATAAAGAAGGCACCTTTACGTTAGAGCGAGCAGGTACTTATGGCCTATGGCTTAGTGGAAAAATGTTTACAAAGGCGCCTATTGGCGAATTTGGTTTTAACTTAGTTGATGAAAAAACGGGAAGGACAATTCCTTTATTTCTATCTATTATGCGCGCCCGAGTTAATGGCATTACTCACTCTAGAATGGAATTATATACCTTTGATGCGAGTCCAGGCACCTATAGGCTATCCGTTACAGAAGATCCCTTTGTACTAGATGCAGTTATGAAAAAAGTAGGCGATAAGGTAATCAAAGGTGCTATTGATTATAATCAATTTACTATACAAATCTATACACATACTTCCTTTGTTTTAAGGTTTATATCAATTTGGATGATTGCACTTGGACTTATTATTGCTGTATTAGGCGGAGTTCTTCCTAACATTTAGTGTGAAATAGTAGATAGTTTTGGCTATTTTATATAATGAATAAATTATGAGAAAAGTGAAATAGTAAAAGAGGAGTTTTATCGTAGCTTGTAGAACTAACACAGTAATAAACCTATTTAAAGGTGTTAGTTAAAAGGAGACAGTATTATGGGAATCTTTAAAAAGCTATGTATGACCTCTATGTTAGGTGTTATGTTAACTGTGCCAACGTATGCAACTGTTGTAACAGGCAGTCAATCCGATGTAAACATGGAATTAAAATATCCATTGGTATATACCAATAATATGTTTGCACAAAAGGCGATTAATTCAGACATTGCTAACTATGTTTTATATGCAAAATCAGTCTATTACGATCAACATGCGTACCAAGTAAAGCAAAACTATAAAGTTACCTATGAAGACGCTCAAGTTGTATCTATTTTGTTAACTACATATCACTATCATGCTGGTAGTGCACATGGTATGTATAATACTAAAGGTCTAGTATATAACAAGATTACGGGTCAAAGAATTCCATTATATAACTATGTAAAAATTGCTAATCCACAACAAATAGAACGAGGCATTAACTCTGGAATTTTGCGCTTCTACAGTGAAGGTCATAAAAAAGCAGACCTACTACCTAACTGGAATGTAGAATATGTTTCTGACAACTACTACTTGAAAGGTAAAGGCGCTATAGGCCTTGTATACCAACCATATGAATTGGGACCATTCTCTTATGGCAATACATTCGTTGAATTCTCACCAAAAGCCATTGAATACTTTAACAGAATGAACTCCTGATAAAAGTATGTTGCCATATTGATCCTAACTGTATTTTGATGAATTAAATAGTATTCTTGTAATATACGACAAAAGCCTATAGTACATTTTGTACTATAGGCTTTTGGTGTATTTATAATATTATTTTCTATATCCGCCGCATCCTCTAAAATTTGAGTTTGGACCACAATAATTTTGGTTGTTATTGTTGGATGTTGCATAGTTAGTATTGTTCGTATTGTTATCGGAGTTGTATTGTGTGTTAGTGTTGCAATTGTACTGAGAGTTATTGCATACATAATCGTAAGCAAATCCAGTAGATACAACAGCGGTTGCGGCTAAAGCAGTCATGATGAGTATACGTTTTGTAAATTTCATAGTAATTACCTCCTTGTTCCTATATTTATATTATACTACTATGAGTCAAATGAAATATGATATTTTATATATATAATATTGGGGAGACATTATGTGAAAGGATGAGAGTTTATGATGAAACGTGCGTTAATGGCTGCACTATGTTTTAGTTTTGTGACATTAGGTAGCCAAGCAATTGATATTAATATACCAGGTGCAGATCCGACGGTATCTAAGGATTCGTATCAGAACTATCGTAAGACTGATGCAGATGCACGGCAGATGGAACGGAATGTTGAAACGGATATAAAAACATATATGCCAAAACAAGTAGTAGGTAATGGTGAATTAGATTTAAATGATGTCATTTATTCTAATCGTGAGTTGAACCATGCATTGGATTTTTCTTCATCTGTATTTATTTTGAAAGAGGATGGGGCCAATATAAAATTCACTATGCCCTACTCGAGTCGATATGGCAATACTGAAAAAATTGAAGATGGTACATCTATTTTCAGAAATGCAATGATTATGAGCCCTAATGGCGTAATTGGTTATGAGTTGCGTCATCAACCAGCAGGAAATAATTGGGAAGATAGTAAGATTCCTTATAGCAAGCTGACTATTGATGATATGAAAGCTATTGCAGAGAAAACAGCCGGCGTATTTCGTGGTGATGATCATTCATTATATGCTGGTAAATTTACGTATCCTACGGTTGAAAAAGCAACATGGGATGTAACGTATGCTAAGGATGTACCAATGGTAGGAAGCCTTAATTTTACGATGAAAAATACACCGACAATTTCGTATCATGTGGGTTATAATTTTATGCCTAGAAAACAGTTTAGTGTGTTAAAAGCACAAGGTGTTGATAAGGCTCAAGATATGATAATGTCACCGTTGGTAAATTATGTATTACCATCCATTGAACCAGCGAAGGATATTCTTTCAAAAAGTAAAGCTTTAAAAATTAATGATTTTACATTCTTAACGCTAAAAACAAGTAAAATGATTCGGGAGGATAAAAATAATTCGTATATGTATGTATACGATAGCGATCAGTATAGAGAAGGTATCATGGTGATGCCTGTTGAGGATGAAGATATACAACATCCAGAGAAGATTTTCCCGAAAGCCGTACGCAGTATTATCTTAAATGACAAGTACTCGAAACGACAACCGATCCAATTTGCTACCGTTTGGAATGATGCCATGCCATCCGTATATATGCAAATTAAGCGTCCTAAAACAACAATATATATGTTAATATCACATGATAAACAATACGTATACAATCACTTTATTATGACCTATAATACTAGCTCTTTGGTCGAAAAAGATTTGCGAGATATTGTGCAATATATAGATACTAATAACAATAAGGACTACTATAACACATTCCAAAGTGGGCTTGGGGCTAAGATGCCAAACGATATGGCGACGGTTGATATTAAGAATACGAAATAATAGACAATGTAAGGAAAGCTAAAAATACCCTGTGAAGTAACTCGCACAATAGGTTAGCTTTTCATGTAACTATAGGCTCTCTGTTGCAAGGTATATGCCTTACGATAGAGGGCTTTTTGTGTGTGGTAAAGGTTATAACAAACTATATATTTTTAGAAAATATCTTTATTTCTTATGGTAAAAGTCGTATACTATAGATAATAATATAGAACATATATTTGTATTTAAAGAGAGGAGGAAGATGTATGAGTGATGATATAAAGATGTTTGAAGGTAGTCAAATTCGTTCGGTTTGGGATAACGAAAGAGAGGAGTGGTATTTTAGTGTAGTCGATGTTATAGGTTCTCTGACTGAAAACAATAATCCACGTGATTATTGGTATCGAGTGAAAAAACGTATGTCAGAAGAAGAACGAAGTGAGTTGTCGACATTTTGTCGACAACTGAAACTTAAGTCGACAGATGGTAAGTCATATAAGACTGATGTAGCTGATATGCAAGGTATTTTTCGTATCATACAATCTGTTCCATCGCCTAAGGCAGAACCTTTTAAAATGTGGTTAGCAGAGGTTGGTAAAGAACGTATTGATGAAATCATTGATCCGGAACTCACGATTGATAGAGCTTTAGAATCATATGCTCGTAAGGGATATAGCCGAGAATGGATTAACTAACGATTACAGGCTATTCAAGTGCGTAAAGAACTTACAGATACATGGCAAGATCATGGTGTTAAGGGTAGTAATGAATATGCTATCTTAACCAATGAAATTTCAAAAGCTTGGTCCGGAATGACTACTCGAGAGTATAAGGATTTTAAAGGCCTTAAAAAGGAAAACCTGAGAGATAATATGTCTACTACGGAGCTTATTTTAAATATGTTGGCAGAAACAGCAACTAAAGATATTGCAGAAGCTAAAAATCCACAAGGATTAGAGGAAAATAAACAGGTTGCTCAAGATGGCGGTTCTATCGCTGGTGATGCGCGTAAATCTATTGAAGCTAGAACAGGTAAACCTGTTATTACATCTAAAAATGCTATTGATTTAGGGCGATTAATTTGTGACGTGGTGAAACATGATAGATGAACGACTTGAACGAATGAAATGAAAATGTAATTGTAGAGTACATTTTGATGAAGATTCTTTTCAGATATCTGATTGTACAGTAGCGCCAGTACACGATATACCTGATGTAATATATGAAAATTAGGAGTTTGATTTTTATGTTGAGTCTACCTATGATGTATATTTGCTTCGAATTATACATAGCTAAGATTGTGTTGTAAGTATTTATCCTGCAAAAGTGGATGGCATTATATTTATCGTGAGTTCTATACCGGTGTCTAAAGATAATATTAAAGAGACCATTCAAAAGATTTTACATGCGTTGGAGATATATGGATTTCCGAAACTGAAGAATCCTAAAAGTAGTATTACATTTAACATATAGTAATTAAATAGATTGTAAAGAAAATAATACCACATCATATAGAGCATTTTGGGTTCTGAATGATGTGGTATTTTATTTGTATAATATTATATATTATGGTGTATTATAAATGACTGACTGATTAGGCGTGTATTAATAAGTTTATAGCTAGTTATTTTAATGGATATTATTAGGATAAAAATTATGTTATTATGAAAGAAACATGTAATCTATTTATAGGGGAATGCATATGATAACAGGTGAAATTAAGAATAAAGTAGATAAGATATGGGAGAATGTCTGGGCTGCAGGCTTAACAAATCCTTTATCTGTAATCGAGCAAATTACATATTTGATGTTTATACGTGCATTGGATGATCAAGAAATTAATAATATTCGCAGTAAGACTTTACTTGGTGCCGATGTAGAATTAATTTTCCCAGAGTCGGATATTGGCCAAGCTATGCGTTGGAGTAATTTTAAATTTAGAAATGCTGATGAAATCTATAATATTGTTTCTAATTTTGTATTCCCAGCGATTAAGGCTATGAAGCATGGGAAATTGCCAGATTTTGATGAACATGGCAAGCTAATACCAATCCCTGATACTGATGAAACAAAGGATGGTTTTGATTTCTTTGCTAAGCATATGTCTACTGCTACGTTTATAGTTCCGACTGCACAAGTACTTGAAAAAATTATTACTGGATTAGATGATTTATATACTCATGACATTGCAAATTTAGATATGCAAGGTGACTTGTATGAATATATGCTTTCAAAATTATCTACTGCTGGAACGAATGGCCAATTTAGAACACCAAAGCATATACGTGAAATGATGGTTAAGTTATTAAAGCCTACACCACAGGATATAATTTGTGATCCTGCTTGTGGTACCGCTGGATTTTTGGTGTCTGCTGCGGAATATATTCGAGCTAATCATAGTGAAAAAATGGATAAAGCTGATTGGAAACATTATGAAAGTAATATGTTTAGTGGATTTGATACAGATACAACAATGCTTCGTATTTCTGCAATGAACTTAATGTTACATTCTATCAAATATCCTCAGGTTGATTATAAAGATAGTTTATCGAAACAAAATAATATACATGATGCATATACTATTTGTTTAGCTAATCCACCATTTAAAGGTAGTTTAGATAAAGAAACTATTAATGATGAATTGCGTAGTATAACAAATAACACAAAAAAAACAGAGCTTTTATTTTTGGCACTGTTTTTAAGAATTTTGAAAAAAGGTGGTACTTGTGCCTGTATTGTACCTGATGGGGTTCTATTTGGCTCGTCCAAAGCACATGTAGCTCTACGAAAAGAAATTATTGAGAACCATCATTTGCGTGCTATTATATCCATGCCTTCAGGTGTTTTTAAACCTTATGCAGGAGTGTCTACAGCAATTATGATTTTTACGAAAACTCAGGCTGGTGGAACCGATCATGTTTGGTTTTATGATATGAAAGCAGATGGTTTTAGTTTAGATGATAAACGACAACCTATTGAAGACAATGACATTGCTGATATTATTGATCGTTTTGAACATATTGATACCGAAAGTGAACGGAAGCGTACTGAACAAAGCTTCTTAGTGACTAAACAAGAAATCGTGGATAATGGATATGATTTATCTATTAATAAATATAAAGAGATTGAATATATCCCGGTCGAATATCCTCCAACTAGTGAAATATTAGCTAATATTAAGGCATTAAATGAGCAAATTATGGCTGATACAATTGAGCTAGAACGATTATTAAATGAATAAATTCATATTTGGTGAGCAAAATGAGTTTTATGATGTTGGCTGAACTATGTGATAAAGGATCATCAAGTTTAGCTCAAAAAGATTTAGTGTTTAATAGTGGAATTTATCCAGTATATGGTGCAGCTGGTGAAATAACTAAAGTTAATTTTTTTTATCAAGGCAAGCCTTATTTAGGTCTTATTAAAGATGGTGCTGGTGTAGGTCGTGTTATGCAATTGCCTGCAAATTCGTCTGTTATTGGTACCATTCAATATATATTTCCAAAAGAAAATGTTGATTTAAAGTATTTGTATTATCTTATTAAATATTTAGATTTAGGTAAATCTAATACAGGAGCAACAATTCCACATATATATTTTAAAGATTATAAAAAAAGAAAAGTTAAAGTACGAGAATATGGTGAACAAAAATATATTGGACAAATATTAGAATTGATTGATAGCCATTTGAGTGCATATAAAAATGTTCTAGAACAATATGATTTACTTATTAAATCCCGATTTGTTGAGTTATTTGGTGATGTTGTTCTTAATACCTTGAATTGGCCATTAGTAAAATTAAGTGATATAGCAGAATATAGAATTGGCTTAACCTATAAACCCGAATCGGTATCAAGCAGTGGAATAGCTGTTTTAAGATCAGGAAACATACAAAATAGTCAACTATGCTATGAAGATACTATATATGTTAATAGTAAGGTGGAGTCAAAGTTGTTGTTAAAGAAGCATGATATTTTAATGTGTGCAAGAAATGGGAGCCAATCATTAGTTGGTAAAGTTGCACTTATTGAAAATGATATTTCGAATACAACATATGGTGCTTTTATGATGGTAATATCTAGTAAATACTATGTATATTTGTTTGAATACTTTAGGAGTCAGGCTTTTAGGCGACTCATTTCAGTTGGATCTACAACTACTATTAATCAGATAACAACTAGAATGCTTAATTCTATTGTAATTCCCTTGCCTGATATGGATACTATAAATAGATTTGTTTTATATCATTCTCAAATTAACAAATTGAAATCTGATGTTCAAAAGTCTATAGATGAGACTCAACTTTTAATGGATTCATTAATGCAAGAATATTTTGGTTGACATTTTTTGGTATACTGATATAAAAAGAAAAGAGGTATACCTATGCAACAGTTGATCAATGATATATTACATGATATGAGTGAGGTTTTATCTGCTAAAGATTTGTATGCTTTACAGATTGTTTTACAAAAGAAACTGAATACACAGAATAATCAAACATATCCATATACTAATATTGAGTATATGGATATGTTTATTTCTGCTAAAAGGATTGAAGGTTGTTCAGAGCGAACTTTATCTTATTATAAAGCAACTATTGAACATATGCTTAGTATAATAGTAACGCCATTACGCCAGGTTAGTACTGATGATCTGAGAACTTATTTAGCAGAATATCAGTTAAGAAATAATTGTAGTAAAACCACTGTAGATAATATTAGAAGAAATCTTTCTAGTTTCTTTTCATGGCTTGAGGCGGAGGATTATATAATTAAAAGTCCAATTAGACGGATTCATAAGATAAGAACTGGTAGTAAAGTTAAAGAAACATTATCTGAAGAGTGTATTGAAAGACTTCGAGATTCATGTTTACATATACGTGATTTAGCGATGATAGATCTTTTGTACTCAACAGGTATTCGAGTCGGTGAATTAGTAAACCTTAATATAGGTGATATAAATTTTGAAGAAAGAGAATGTATTGTTTATGGTAAAGGAAATAAACAACGTAAGGTTTATTTTGATGCTAAAGCCAAAGTTCATCTTAAAAGATACTTGGAACAAAGAAAGGATTATAATGAAGCATTGTTTGTTACATTAGATAGGCCTTTTAAAAGGTTAAATATTAGTGGTGTAGAAATTAGACTTAGAAAGTTAGGTCGATTAGCTTTATTAGATCAGAGGGTACATCCTCATAAGTTTAGACGATCTATGGCAACAAGGGCTATTGATAAAGGCATGCCTATTGAACAAGTACAGAAGTTATTAGGGCATCAACAAATTGATACTACAATGCATTATGCAATGGTTAACCAATCTAATGTAAAAATATCTCATAGAAAATTTATTGGATAATCAAATTCATATTTGTGTGGCTATTATGGTTAAAAGATTATATAAATTTCCAGAAGTTTTATTTTTTCAGGAAGGCCCAGGAGTTAGAAATCATCAATATACAACAAGTGGTGTAAAACTGTTGAATGTTTCAAATTTAAGAAATGGAAAAATAGATTTAACAACGTCAGATCGATATATATCAGAAAATGAGGCATTTAATAAGTATAGTCATTTCTTATGTGATCCCAATGATTTTATAATAGCTTCCTCTGGAATAAAAATAGACTCCTTTGATAGTAAAATGGGATTTATCCATCAAAGTGATTTACCAGTATGTATGAATACCAGTACAATTAGATTTAAAGTATTAAAGAAAGAAGTACTTGAGATACGATACTTTATGTACTACTTAAAATCTATTGCATTTAAAAAAGTATTAACTAAAGTTGTTACAGGAAGTGCTCAGCTAAACTTTGGCCCTTCACATTTAAAAAATATGTCAATTTCTTTGCCTAATCTTGATATACAGAAAAATATAGTCCAACGGTTAGATAGAGTAAATAAGCTTATAGAAATAAAAAGAAAGTTATTGTTTCAGTTAGATGAATTAGTCAAATCCCGATTTGTCGAAATGTTTGGTAATCCTATAATAAATGATAAGAATTATCCTGTTTTTAAGTTAAAAGATATATCACAAAAAATTGGTTCAGGTGTAACACCACGTGGTGGTGATTCAAATTATATTGATAAAGGTGTAGCTTTTATTAGAAGTATGAATGTTTATAATAATACTTTCAAAAAAGAGAATTTAGTTTATATTGATGAATCTTTGGCTAAACAGCTTTGTCAGGTGGAACTATTTTCTAATGATTTACTATTAAATATTACAGGCGCATCTGTGGCTCGTTGTTGCACTGTTCCGGACGATATCTTACCTGCAAGAGTAAATCAACATGTATGTATTATTAGGCAATGTAGAATTTCAAATGTTTTTTTAGAATATTGTTTAACAAACAAATCATATCAAGAATATTTGTTGTTATTATCAAATAAAAATGGAGCTACACGAGAAGCATTAACCAAAATTCAAGTAGAAAATTTAGAAGTGATATTTCCGCCGTTGACAGAGATTACTAGATTTGTAAAGATAGTACATCAAATCAACAAATTGAAATTTGGTTAAATGGTGTATAATTAAACTAAGTATTATATAAAACAGATGAAGTTACATGTATAGGGGATTATATATGGCTAATTTTGATTTTCTTAAAAATATAGTTGAGTATAAAGTTTTTGCCGATGCAGCCATTGAGGCAGAGCGTGTTTTTCATTCATCACCATCTATGTGTGCAATTGGTTGTCGGAAGGCATTAGAGTTGGCTGTTAAATGGGTATATACAGCAGACACAAGTATGATTATGCCTTATAAAGATAATCTTCAATCACTGTTACATGCTAAGTCCTTTAAAGATGAGTTGCCTGAATCTTTATGGCGTGAATTACAACCAATCGTAAAAATGGGGAATTTGGCTGTTCATTCTGACGCTAAGATTTTGCCAAGAACCGCTATTATTTCGTTACAGGCATTATTCAATTTTATTGAATGGATTGATTATTGTTATGGATATAACTATGTGGAGCGTACATTTGATGAGAATGCAATTCCTAAGACTATAGTTTCAGTAGATGTTAAGAAAATCAAAGAGCAAGAAAGTTTGATTGCTCAAAATGCTCAACAAATTGAAAATCTGTACTTAGAAATTGAAAAGCTTTCAAAGCTATTATCTGCCTCTAAATTTGAGCATATTGTAACTCGTAGTTTACCTAAAGTTCCTGAAACAGAGGCTGAAACACGTAGATATATAATAGATGTTGATCTTAAATTAATGGGGTGGGAGTTTGAAGGCCCTAATAAAAATGTGTTTGAAGAGTTTAAGGTCGAAAATCCATACATTCCAGGTGGTTCCAATCTTAGTGTAGATTATGTGTTAATGGGGCGTGATGGTAAGCCACTCGCATTAATTGAGGCCAAGAAAACTAGCCGCAATATAAATGATGGTAAGACACAGGCATTAGCTTATGCAAATGCATTAGAACGTGAATATGGACAACGGCCGATTATTTTCCTATCAAATGGGTATGAAACTCATATGTGGGATGATCTTGAATGGAATATGCGGCGTGTAAGTAGTGTATACGGTGTAAGTGATCTAGAACGACTTATTGTACGTAGAAAATTAGATAAGCCTATTTTAAGCACTATTCCAATTAATGATAATATTTCAGCACGCTCTTATCAAAAGGAAGCGATTAGGGCCGTTTGTCAAAATCTTGAAAATAAGATTAGACGAAGCTTACTTGTTATGGCAACTGGTACAGGTAAAACTAGAACCTCGGTAAGTTTAGTTGATGTGCTTTTCCGAAGTAACCAAGTGACGAATGTATTATTTTTAGCAGATAGAATTGCATTAGTAAGTCAAGCGAAAGATGCTTTTAGAGAACATTTACCATCTGCATCATTATGCAATCTTTGTGAAAGTAAAGATGATAAAAATGCCCGTATAGTTTTTTCAACTTATCCAACAATATTAAATGCTATCGAAAAGTCTCTAGATGGAGACGGTAAACGCTTATTTACTCCTGGGCATTTCGATTTAATTATAGTAGATGAAAGCCATCGTAGTATTTTCAAAAAATATAGAGCTATATTTGAATACTTTGATTCTATTCTTGTTGGTTTAACTGCTACACCTAAATCGGAGGTGGATAGAAATACTTTTGATTTTTTTGAAGTTGAAAATGGAGTTCCTACATATGCATATAGCTATGAAGAGGCTATAAGAGATAATTATTTAGTTCCATATTATAACTTTGAGATGGAATCAAAGTTTTTATCTGATGGTATTGTTTATGATGAACTTTCAAAAGAAGACCAGGATCGACTAGAAGATGAAGCTATGGAGCAGACAGGAGAATTTCAAGGAGATTATTCTGCTACAGAAGTAAATTCTATTATATATAGTACAGATACAATAGATCATGTTCTCAGAGAACTGGATCAGAATGGTATAAAGACTCATAATGGAGATTCTTTAGGTAAAACAATTATTTTTGCTCAAAATAAAAAGCATGCTTATCTAATTGAAGAGAGATTTAATTTGTTATATCGTTCTTTAAAAGGAAAGAAAGCACGTGTTATTGTCAGTAGTGATCAACATGCTTTACATCTAATCGACCAGTTTAAATATTCAGATGGTGAACCAGATATAGCCATTTCAGTAGATATGTTAGATACGGGAATTGATGTACCAGCATGTGTTAATTTGGTATTTTTTAAACGTATCAAATCAAAGACTAAATTCTGGCAAATGATAGGTCGTGGCACACGGCTCTGTCCAGAAGTAGAGTTTTTTGACAAAAATAATGGTGATTATGTAGGTAAGAAGTACTTCTATATCTTTGATTACTGTAAAAATTTTGAATATTTTAGAAATCAAAAAAATACGGTAGAAGTAAAAGGTAATAGTGCCACATTAGGTGAAAGAATCTTTGCTAAGCGTGTTCAAATTATTGCACGACTACAAACTGAAAAGTACGGCAGTGAAGAATATCAAAGCTGGCGTTCAGAACTTGTAGATGAGTGCTATAAAGAAATTACTGATTTAGAAGTAACAAAACCGGTTGTCCGTTTACAATTAAAATATGTAGATAAATATAGTGTAAAAACGTCATCTGATTATTTATCAAATATTGATGAGCATGACTTAATTACTTATGTTGCCCCTTTAATTTGTGCTGATGTTAAAGAAAATTTGGCACGAGGATTTGACAACTTTGTATACGAAGGGATTTTGAATCTCTTTAATGGTCAATCTCTTGACTATTTTAAGAAACGTGTAATAAGTCTATCGAATACTTTATTACAAAAAATTAGTATCGAACAAATTAGAAAAAAACAAGATTTCTTGAAGTTAATAAAAGAAGATACATATTGGCAAATTGTTGATGCATTACAGCTAAATCATCTAAGAAAAGAACTTAGAGATTTAATTCAGTTTCTTGATGTAGCAGAGCGCAGGGTTATTATAACAACAATATCAGATTCAGTATTATTAACCAGAGAAGGCGATACTCTTATGCCTGAAGTTTTTGAGAGCTATAAAGAAAAAGTAGAGTCTTATTTCTTATTACATCAAGATCATCCAACAATTCAAAAACTTATTAATAATATTCCGATTAATGAAGACGACTATAAAGCATTGAAACATATTTTTACTCATGATTTAGGTAGTACTAAGGATTATGAAGACCATTTTAAAGACAAAGAGTTTGGATTAGTTGTTCGAGATATTGTAAAAATGAGACCAGAAGCTGCTGAAAAAGCCTTCTCAGATTTGATCAATAGTAAATCTATGAATATTAATCAGATTAACTATCTAAAACAAGTTATTAACTATATTGCTGTTAATGGATATATGGAATCTCCTAAAATACTTTCTGAAGCACCATTTGATAGACCGTTTGATATATGGAAACTCTTTGATCAAGCTGAAGCTGTTGAGATTGCAAATATAGTTAAGCAGATAAAAAATAATGCATGTATAGTTTAAATTACTTTAGTTTATATGTAAGTTATATTTAGGTGTAGAGCTAGTAGTATATTGAGGGGGATTCTTTGGAACAAATGGAATATAAAAAAATGATTAAGGCTGTACGATTTGATTATTATCAGATTTATTTAAAAGTGTTAGATGGAGATCACTTTGTTGAGCAACTATTAGATATTAACAATTTACTAGTGTATGCACAGGGGATTAATCCTGCGAATAGAATGTGTTTTATAAATGGTAGTGATGAAGTTCGTTTGCAAGCTTTAAATTTATCTTGTCTATCTGGCTTTTCAATGAATATATGGGAACTACAAGTTATACGTTTGAGAGCTGGAATTCTTTCTGGTATTGCAAAAGATACAGGGGAATTTGGGGAAATTGAATTAGAAGAGGATGAAGGTCTTGGAGAGGATATAGCTATTATTTTTGATCCGTCTTTATGTTTATTAGTAATTCAACGCAATAGAAATAGTATTACTCCTACTGGTTTTGCTGAATACATACAGACTTTTTTTGCTGAGTATTTACCTGATAAATCTAAGGTCTTTTTAAAACCAATTCCTAACAAACGGTTATTTAATAAATACAATTCGGAGCGATTATATAGAAAGCTTACTTTTGACTTTACAAAAATTAACTTAGATCAGATTGATGATCAGCAGAGATCCGCCGCCTTGATTGAGTTATCTAAAGTGCAGAGACAGTTTCCTAATATTCATTTTAAGATTGAAATGAGTGTAGGGCGTGCTGCAAAAAAAACAGATTCTATGAATAGAGAAGAAGTAGAAAGAATGATTGATAATCTCCGTATACAAGATAGCAATAATACTTTAAGAGTTGCATATAAGGAGGATGAAGAATGTAAGGTTGAATATTTTGATCTTATAGAGGAACGTGAATATGATGTAGCGACGTTTGAATACACTAGAAAGGAACCCATTCGTCATATTGAAATTAAAGCTGCATTAAAAGATATTTATACAATGAGACGAAATCATTTTGATAATTTGCTTAGGGATCAAATAAATGTATAAAATACAATTTTTTTTTAAAAATAAAGATTGGAAGCTTTATTTAGAAAAATATTTGCCTAAAATATTTATTTCTGTATATATATTGATAATTTTCTTTAATTTTCAATTCTTTCGATGTGATATAAAGTTTGCTATAGAGTCTACCGATGTCTATAATTCTGTAATAACTTTAGCGGCGATAATAATTGGATTTTTAGCAACAATGGTATCAGTGTTTATTTCGGTAATTGGTAGTAATGTTATTAGACGCATAAAGAATGAAAATAAAACTGAATTAATAAGAAATTATCTTGAAGAGGCTATTATATCCGGATTTATTCTAGTAATAATCTCTATCGGATTTTTATTCTTATACTCTAACAAAGTTGAGCTAAATGTGTATTGGCACTTAATATATTTAGGCCTTATAGTTTATTTTCTTCTCTCTACAGGTAGAATTCTATGGATTTCTCTGAATATTTTATCTTCTGTTTTACTAGAAGAAAATGATGGAAAAACAAGTGTATACCATCCTAATATAAAAAGGGATAACTCTAAGAGGTAAAGTGATATGTACCCATTTTCCTGGACACATATTATTTACTAGCCTAAACACATGGATGCTTCCCTGTATTTTACAGGGGGCATCCATTTTGTTGTATATAGAAAACCCCCGGATAGTCCGGGGGTTCAGTAAAAGCTTTAGCGTTGCGTCTTCGAAAAGTTACTCCTT
>OIFU01000541.1_pt1 | contig 14607 bp, 19 predicted proteins | sample 1582141 | NCBI WGS metagenome assembly OIFU01 (sample SAMN07501047, study PRJEB24779) | human gut metagenome | isolation source: stool | host: human infant | place: USA: Pittsburgh, PA
GCCTCCTTAATGGCAAATTACGGCTTTTGCTAATACATTTCGACACCCAAATAGAAAAGTCCTCTTTTTCCGAAAAAATTTATCAAAAAAAGAGGACTCTTTATTAATATTAATTTATAAATCAGTATTATCTACCCACTAAAGAGGCACAGCCACTAAGAAGTGCCATGAAAAGTGCCCAAATTATAGCGATGATTATGGACGTTAAGATGCAAGCAACGAATACTTTCATCTTCGTAAGCATTACTTGTCTTGCCATAAGTTCTAAGGATACCCAAATGGATATAACAAATAATACTATTGTTCCTACAACATAGATGACACTAGCAAGAGCACTACTATCGGATGCTAGACCTAATATGCCCATTAAAACCAAGACTATCGTATAACCAATACTAAATAATAGTACGCCATACCCTTGTAGATACCAACTAACTTTCATAATGGCTTGTACATTGTCTGTACCACCCATTTTAGTAATAACCCAGTTATATACATAAGAAGCGATAGCAACCATCACAAAGGACCAGCCGATACTGATAAGCCATGCAAAGATGAATATAAAGCTGGCACCGATACCAATTAAATAGGTTAAACCGGTAAATTCATTATGAGGGAGAAAGGGAATTAGCATAGTCCCGAATAAAGCCAATATAATATATGGAATAGCCCACAAGAATACAGTGCCCCAGAAACCTTTTTTCAATGTACCGGACTGTACAACTTGATCAATACCGCCTTTAAAAGGACTCGCAAATAACCGCCAAAAATCAGAATACCATTTTGTCTCCATAATACAACCTCATATACAAACTAAAAGTCTCTAAAATACTAAAACTCTCCCGTCCGTTTACCGTAATGTTTGGAGTCCCCATTTTGCTTCCAGCCTACGGTATCGCCGATGGACATTACGCGACGCGTTAAGCAGTCTTTACATTTGTCTGCATTATCATCTACGCAAGGTTTATTATCGTACAGCAAATATTTTGCACGGTGTTCCGGAATAGTAATGATAGGCATCAAAATATTGGCACCCGCAGCAAGTCCCTTTTCACGGCCTAGTTTATCCAATGCTTGTAATGCTGTTGTAGCCGCAATATTTACGTCTTTTAAGAATAAACGTGTTAACGCAATCATTTTGAGACCCAATTGAATACGGCGCAATTTACCAGCTTCGTCATCGATTCCCATCGCTAAAGCCTCTTGGCCTAGCGGCGTATCGTGATGTACCACATATGGTCCCATACCGATCATGTCGATATCCATGTCGCGATAGAACAAGATATCGTTCACTAAATCTTCCTCTGTTTGACCAGGCAAACCAATCATGACGCCTGTACCTACTTGGAAACCTACGCGGCGCAAGCTACGTAAGCATTCAACGCGCGTTTCAAAAGAGTGTAGTTCATCTTGAGGATGAATTTTATGATATAGTTCTTTATTTGTTGTTTCAATGCGCAATAAATAACGACTAGCGCCGGCTTCACGCATGCGGCGGTACGCCTCTTCGCTTTGTTCCCCTACGCACATCGTAATGCCCAGGGAACCATCGCCAATGGCTTTAATATCGCGAATTAAATCCACCACATAATCCACAAAGGCATCATCACAACGTTCGCCAGATTGGAGCGTAATAGAACCATATTCATGGTCATAGGCCCACTGCGCCATTTTGATGATATCTTCACGGTTCATATCAAAGCGTTCCGTCTTGTCATTTTCACGACGAATACCGCAATAATTACAGTTTTTGATGCATCGGTTCGAGAACTCGATGAGGCCACGATAATACGCTACAGGCTTTACATATTTCGCCTTCACTTCATAAGCCTTTTTATATATTAACTGCAACTGTTCTTCATCAGTTACAGACATGAGAAATCTTAGCTCATCCTCTGTTAGCCATTCATCGCCAACGAGGTCTTTTGCAAGAATGTCTTGCACTTGCAAACAATCACTTCCTTTCATAACGAACCGTCATCGATTCGCTTGGTATGGTAATGGATTCAATATCTGTAACACAGATAAATCCATTAATTTCACGCGGCAAATCTCGTACATGTTTCACTTGCTCCGTCAAACATGCATGCGCCATCATGCCACGACTCATTTTGGAGGACGTACTCATCTGTTTAAATGTGTCGCCTCGCAATTCCCAAAATTCAATGGTTACCACCTTTGGATGGTTCACCATTTTCGCATATTCTTTAGACGCTAGATTTAGGATCCAATCTTCCTTGTGAAAGTATGCATCCACCGTTTCGCGCCACGTGTCATATAAGTTAATGCCTACCTTATCCACCATATCAAGCCGATAATCGCGCACGCCCATCGTAGGCTCTACGACACCGTACAAGGCAGACATCACAACAAGATGGCTTTCACCGAAGGCCTTAGCCTCATCGGACAAGTTCTGCCAATCTAAATATTTGAAAGCAATCCCATCGTAGCTTTCACAAGCATATCCAGCGGGATGAGACGCAAAATCTTGATAGAAATCAAAGAGTGCCTGCGCTTTATCATCCTTTAATTTTAAAGCCTTGCCAAGGGCCGCCACATCAAGGGATTGCACATGTTTTACAATGTCTTGTGTAATGTGCGGTTGAAATTGACCGTCCCGGACTGCAGTATGCACTGCCCCATCATTGCTAGTAGCATTGGTAATCGTTTTTGTCTTACTAGGAGAGAGGACGATTTTCATGGGATAACTCCGCCTTGATAGTTTCCTCTGTCAAGTTGTCAATCAACTCAGGATTCCACAACATGAGAGGCACAGCCACTACGTGGCTAGCTTTCATTTCTTTACATAAATTAATACATTCTTTGAGGTAATCAGAGTCTTCATCTACAAGGTCGCATACGATAACAACGTGACGGCCTTTTAGATTAACCCCTTCGTAGTCGATGCTTCCAGCAGATACTGTAAGCATACCTGTTTCCAAACGACCTTCACTCATGTCGTTCAAACGAGACATCAACACATGCTCGAGCATAGTGGATACAGGTGTCACTACACGGCCAATACCGATAAGGGCCTCAGGTTGGGCGTGAACGATAACTGTTTTTTTGCGTTTATCTGTTCTAAAATCAACGAGCGCTTTTTCTAAAGCGCCAAAGAACACAAATAATTGCCAAGGATCAAAAGAACCTGTTTGGAACATGTCGATAATAGAGCCATCCTCATCCATATTTAGGCGCGTTAATAATTCCTCTGCAATATCGTTTACTACAACACTGAAATCAGATTGCATTGCGTCTTGTACTTTTACTTCCTTTGCCATTAGGTCCTCCTAATTTCTATCTATTACACTGGTGAGGGAATACTCCCTACAGATATTAAGCTATCTTTAATTGTAACATATTTTATAGCCCACATGGGTATTCTTGGATACGCTTTTTACATAATCAATATACATAACCTACTAAAAAAAAGACCGCCAACGCGGTCTTTTTCTCTATCATTATTAGCTTTAAATGATGAGCTTATATCTTATGCGCCTACATAGAGTAAGTAGATATTCATAACAGTTACGATGATGCCAGGCCCTATATATTTAAAGACCTCGCTCACCTGTTGCTTACCGTTTTGGTGGACGGTAAACAGCTGTTTCTTAAAAAAATCAATCATTATAACTCCTTAAATAGGGTTATAGAGTGAAAGTCATCTCCATTTGCATACGAGCATCGGTTTTAGATTTTGTATCCTTACCACCTGTATAACGGATACGCACATTATTATTTACTTTAACGCGAGAGTCATCAATTTTGAACTTCTTCATTTTTTCTTTGATTTGTTCATCAGTTAAAGCGCGCTCTTCTGGTTTTGCCACTTCATCATTAGCTGTATCTAAAGCCTCTTGTTGAGATTTAGATACTTGGTATGTTTTACCAGATTTCTTAGCTTTTTCAGTACGCTTTTCGTCTAATTTTTGACGGCGCTCTTGCGTAACCTTCTTATCGCGAGCAACACGATAGTCCATTACATCACGCATATTTTCTTGATAAATGCGCAATGCATATTGGCGATCGTTTTCGTTCATTTGCTCCCGTTTAGTTACAACTTCATCGATAAGAGGCATAAGTTCATCCTTTGTATAGCTTGTATTGCCATCAAAGACAAAACCATGTGTATCTGTAATAGCACCGTGCTTAATTAGCGTTTGTAACGCTGTATACGTCCAATCACTTGGCGTAATCACACCTGCACTCACGTGATGTTGTGCTTTACTAGAGCTACTAACAGTTTCTACATCGGCACTCACCCCATCTACCATGGGACGTGCGCTTGGAATAGCAATGCTTTCAGCATGAACAAAACCAACAGAGGCAACGAGACATAATGCACCGATACCCATAGCGCGACGAAGTACATTCATGTGACGTGTATATTTTATATTCATAAGAGTCTCCTTAAAATTACATTTTATACAATCTATTATATGAAACCCCTTGTCATACGTCAACTCTATAACCTTACACACCTGTATAAATCAATATTTACAAGACCTCAGGCCCACTTGAGTCCTTATGCCTTTAGGTCTATACCCAGTAAATACCACAATAAACAAAAAGACCTCACATCGCTTGATGTGAGGTCTCAGCATGGCGGAGGATTAGGGATTCGAACCCTAGCGACGGTAACCCGCCCTAACGATTTAGCAAACCGTCCTCTTCAGCCTCTTGAGTAATCCTCCATGCTTTACTGGGTAATCATATCATACCCAATAAGGCCTTGTCAATGTATTAAATCGATTTTTTTAAATATCTTTATAAAAAAACCTCTAACTACTAGTTCATCTAATAGTTAGAGGTTCTATCCTTCTATATTATATAAGGTTTTATTACACTATATTAAATATAGTATTCTATGTAATCGTCAGGAATTTTCTTTTCCTCAGCCTTACCGTTATTAGTGCGACGAGGTTTACGGACATACATATTTTCTGGATCCGTTTCAAAGATAACCATATCTTTAGGGATATCGTGTTTGATAACGAGGTTACAACCGATTTTAGTGCGTGCCCCAATAGTAATATCACCTAAGATTTTTGTGCCTGTACCGATGAGTACTTCGTCTTCGATGGTCGGATGGCGTTTTACCTTTTTAGAGGACATGCCACCTAACGTCACTTGATGGAACAAGGTCACATTATCCCCTACGATGGCCGTTTCACCGATAACGACACCCATGCCATGGTCGATAAATAAACCACGGCCGATGGTTGCACCCGGATGGATTTCAATGCCCGTTACGTGTCGAGAATGAAGAGCTACGCGACGGGCCAAGGTTGGCCATCCCGCCTTATAAAGGCGATGCGCAAAGAAATGCCAAAACAAGGATGTAATATGCGGGTATGTCCAAATGACCATCCACACATTCGTTGCAGCAGGGTCAGAATCCATTACACGTTTAATATTATATTGAATTTTGCCCCATAATTCACGTAAACCTTGTATCATAGCGACTCCATCTCAAATAACTCTACTCATATATAATATATAGTATACAACATATGTGGTATGTATTCCTATACATAAGATGTTTTATCTATGCGAAATTCGTTACTTTACGTACTCAGTATTCCCGAAGTCCAAGAGGGATAAATATTTCTCTACCCCATCCGGTGCAATCACCACGATATTTGCCTTTGGCTCTTCTCGAGCAATACGCTTTGCCGCAACGATAGCTGCTCCTGCGGATAGCCCAATAGAAACACCACTTTCACGCATGAAGGTTTGCACCTCCCTAAATGCCTCTTCATCGCTCACAGTTTGTACGCCGTCCATCAAGCTTTGGTCAAAGTTCTCTGGAATGAAGCCCGCACCAATACCTTGAATTTTGTGAGGACCACCCTTACCTTCCGTAATTGCTGGAGAACCTGTTGGCTCTACGGCAATCGCTTTTAGGTTAGGATTGTGTTCTTTCAAACGTTTTGCAACGCCCGTGAAAGTCCCCCCAGTACCGATACCTGCTATGAAAACATCAACATTTGGCACTTGCTCTACAATTTCAGCGCCAGTTGTACGATAATGCATATCTGGATTTGCAGGATTTACGAATTGGCCCAATGTAAACGCATTAGGATATTTCTCTAAAATTTCATTTGCTCGTTCGAGAGCGCCCTTCATGCCCGTTTCTTTCGGCGTTAAGATGAGCTGTGCACCGTACGCCTTAATAAGTTCACGACGTTCTTTACTCATGCTTTCAGGCATAATAATAACAGTTTTAATATGCAAGATGGCGCCCACCATGGCAAGAGCAATACCAGTATTGCCGCTTGTAGCCTCTACGATGATGCTATCTTCGTGAAGGCGTCCTTTGTCCTTAGCATCTTGCAACATGCCAAGTACAGCACGGTCTTTCACAGAACCGCCTACATTATATTTTTCAAGTTTTACATAAATATTGGTATTTGGTAATTGATATACCGGAGTTTTACCAATCAGTTCAGTTGTTTGATTTGTAACTACGCTCATCTGATCCTCCTTTTGGCGATAGATGATAAAAATCGTCCTCAGGAACATCCCAAGGACGATATGAATTTCACCTTGTTATTCTCTATACACTGGATATGACCATTTGTGTATTCTCATAAATACAATCATACTCTATCACCTGCATCTATGCATTGTCAAGAGAATGAGAACCGCTTTTAAAACCCCAAATATATAGGAAATAACTAGGTTTATCTATTTACTTGTAAGCACATCCACCACCACATTCCAAGTAATAGGCACGAATATGATGGCTAAAGATAATCCAATAAAGAGAACGGCCCCCACCAATACACTTAGACGAGGAACTAAGGATATAACAACGCTCTTTGCCAATCTATATGCTTTACTTAAGTCATGATGTAACACTACATGGCCCCATAAGAAGCCCGCCACTACATAGGAAATAATATAAGGATCAAGAATCACATGTGTGGCTAGTTCATTATTTTCATGCATAATGCGGTTGATAACAGGTGAAACTAGTACATTGACTAGCATAGCAAGTACCTTGAACCACACAACGCAGACCATATATGTCCACATACTCCGCTTGGTCATCCACAGCATGTATAGGAGTCCTATTATACTTGCCCCCAGCGAACCCTTTTCGCCTTCCATGTATCGCTCCATCCAAGATGGCGGCTTCTTACCCGCCTCTACTTGGCTGTAGTGAAAGGATAGATTTCTTTCACCATGGGCCACATCGACAAGCCCCAAAACTTGGAATAACACAAGCAAAAACAAGACAGCTACAAGGATTTGAAAGCTTTCACTAAAGAAAATATCCATAAAATCAACATCGAGATGTCCTATGTTCATAAGATTGCCGTATATATCGTAAAAGGCTAGATATACAGCATTAGTTAGGAAAATATCCATAACAAATAGGATCAACACAAAGATAATATAGCCGTTCCATCGAGTCCATTTGCTTTGTGATTCTATATACGTATTCGTTCCTACCATAATCGACGCAGGGTGTATAGACAAGGTCACACCGATCATAAAAAATATTATGAACGATGTGACCATTGTTAAATATTCGTATGCCATATTAACGATATGCTACGCGCTCAGGCTGCATGTCGTGGAAATGAAGGCGCTCTTTTGCCGTCTTTTCCCACTCTGTACCAGGCTTGCCATAGTTTGCGTATGGATCGATGGACAAACCACCGCGCGGCGTAAACTTGCCCCATACCTCGATGTACTTAGGATCCATCAACTTCACAAGGTCTTTCATGATAATGTTGATGCAGTCCTCGTGAAAGTCCCCGTGATTGCGGAAACTAAATAGGTATAATTTTAAAGACTTGGACTCCACCATTTTCTTATATGGTACATAAGAAATGTAGATTGTCGCAAAGTCTGGTTGACCTGTCATAGGGCACAAGCTTGTGAACTCAGGACAGTTAAATTTAACAAAGTAATCGTTATCAGGATGTTTGTTATCAAACGCCTCTAACACCTGTGGTGCATAATCAGTAGGGTAATCGGTCTTGTGACCTAACATCGTTACCCCTTGTAACTCTTTTTCAGATCTGCCGGATGCCATAAGGAACCTCTTTCTATAATACGATATAAGAAATAATTCATGTGATATTTAATTATATCATAAGAAATTCCAATCCTTATTTTCTAAAATGTATTCCATAAGAGGTTCCACCTCATTATAATTACGCTTCTATATATGTAATTAATTGATAGAACAAAAAACATATATACAGCTTTAAAATTTTTTATTGTTAGCGGACATTCTTGCTTTTCCCTTAATTCTCAATAACGGGAATATCCTTTTTCTTTACAGCTTAAACGCTACAAAAAATCATAGTATTTCAATATACATAGTGCCGCTAAGAAATAAAAGAATACAATCCATACTATATACATCTGTTTCTTTCTAGCCCAATCATAATAACGACTGTGTGATGGTTGCCTGAATAGGGTAGCTGCAACTAAAACAGGTTGTAAAAACCAAACCATAACAATTGGCACGGCTATGTAATCTAAGAAATAAAACATGCTAAACAGCATGAACGGATATGTAATAATTGCCGACCAGGACAATATTTTCATAAAGCCATAATCAGAATTAGCGATTAAAGATACTAATAATGGTGAAAGCTTTCTCCTTAATAAGATTTTATAAATAAGCCAATATAAAGCAATCCAAGAAAAAATGATAGCTTCTAAAACTAATGGTAAATGAATATGCACAAATGCTAACCTCTTTTACGTCTTAAGTAGTTATAAATATAGTTCCATACCACATAGAACAAAAGTATTATGACATATGCGATAACAAAAAAATAAAAGTCTACTTCATCTTCAATCAACTCTGGATTCGTGACAAGACTATATGGAATACATATAAGTAAAAAAAGTACTAAGCCTCGCACAAAATAATTATATATTTTTAAAAATAACATATGAGCATTCCTATTATTAAAACTACTCGTTTACAACACAACTAAATTTTAATTCTAATATATCACAAAATTTATATAAGTTTATATAATAAAAATTAGAACAGTCCATCATGATTGCCACATCCTTAACACCATATATCGGCTATGATAAGAGTACTAAGATAGTAAAAGGGCGCTATAGTTCTATATCATTCAGTAAAACTTATCACTGAAGATTAGACTATAACGTCCTATCGGGTTTAAATGATCATGATCTTAAGATTAATTCAAATATAATCATTTTTTTAAGAGCTTATATATAAAGTACCATCCTAACATAAATATCCCACTAATAATATAAGCACTACCATAGAAGTATATCCAAAACTCGTCACTAGTAACCTCAGGATCCATAACAAGCATTAATGTAATGCCTACTAGGAAAAAAATCATTCCACCCCAAAAGATTAAATTAAATATTTTTAAAAACATTTTCACCTCAATAATATGCTAACGCTTATCAAGCACTCCTCATACTTTTTTTATATCTTCATTTTCTTAAACATCATTTGTCTGTATTCTTTTTCAAATCATATTTAATTCTATCATCTATATTCCTTACTAAGCTTCTTTTGAGAATCAACAGAATATTGCTTTATTTCCCCGCCTAAGGATCTGCTTTTCTTAAAAAATTAAAAAATGAACAAAGATTTTTCATCATATAATTCATTAGCAAAAATATCGCTTATTGTATGCCCCTCTAAACAGGGAATTGTAAAAAAAACATCTAAATCCGACTCTTTAATAAGGCATTCATCATTAATCCAAAATTCCCAAACAACATTATTAATCCACATACGCTTATGTGCCAGTAGATATTTTCCACCATGAGAAAAATCATTATCTACTATTATATTAACACTATTAGTCGTAGATTGAGATATAAAATTTATACCAGATATAAACATATACTTATATAGATTGTATAAAATTAAAATTTATAATAAAATGTTCATATACATTTGGTAATGTTAATACATTCAGAGAAATATAACACCTTATGGAGGTCACTTATGAAATTAAAACAACTTATTTTATCTAGCGTCGCTGTAGGTGCATTAGCTTTCACATTTGGTAGCGTACAACCTGCACATGCGGCTATTGGCATGGAGAATCCAGGTCCAGCTATGAATCTTGAAAAGCCAGCATCCGTAACAACTGCCCATCATATCAATGTAGATGGTAAGGTTGTTGAGCCTATTAATGGTCAGCAAAATGTAATTTATGTAGATGGTCAACCGCTCGTAGCATTGCGCCAAGTATCTGAAACATTGGGCTATAAAGTAGCATGGGATGAGCCTACTAAAACAGCATTAGTAGACATGAACATCGCTACATTAGCTATCCAACCAGATTCTGCAGAAGTTGTACGCCATGGTAAATTAAAAATCATCAACCTTGATACTTCTGAATCCTTCTTGCCAGCAGCTCGCAAGGTAGATGGTACTATCTTTGTAAAACCTCAAGTATTCAAATTATTATTGAACGATGTAAAAATTACAAAGGATGAAATCTTCATCGCCCCTCAACGTACCCAATTAGCATCTACTACAAACACAGAGGTATCTCACAAGAATGAACTTAACACATTCTTACCACCATCTCAAAATGATGTGAAGAAAAAAGAGGAGCCAAAAGCTACAGAAAAACCTCTTATTAAAATCAAAAAATCTGTATCCAAAGAGACTGTAACTACAGACGATCAAACTCCATCTACAAATACATCTGAATACCAACGCGCTAACGGATTAGATCGATAAGTGAAGCAATTAGATTGTTAAATAAATCTATTAAAGATGTAACGCAATCTAGGCAAACAAAAAGGTCCCATAACGGGACCTTTTCTTTTTATAGTCATAAATGGCTGTTCAAAACTAGAATTTGTAATCTCTACCAAGCACTCTATTAAATTTGGCAAGCCAATAGCTAAGGCTATTTGCTTCAGGGCTATAGTCTGCTGGATCATCATCAGTAACAGTAGTCTCTGGCCAGTCTTTTACTTCTGTTGTAGCAGGGTCTTTAATAACATATGTGCTATTATCTGTATTGTTGTTATTGGATACATATGTAGTATCTGCGCCATAGCGTGTACCGTTAGGGCTCAATGTTGTAGGATTGTAAGTATTATAATCCATAGATGCAGATACTTGTTGTGGTGCTAATGCAGCAACACCTAATGCAAGTACAGATGCAGCTAAAACGATAGATACTTGTTTTGATGCTTTCATAAAAACCTCCGAGAACACTAAAATGTATTTTATCAAAAATTATGATAACGGATATTTATTATAAACTAGATAACTAAGTGCACCATGAAAGAGAGGCAATATCATTTATCTTTCATTTATCACTTTATTTTGATACCTTTAAAAGCATCTTTCACCCCATCCATTTGGCGTTTTACATCCCCAACAGATTCTTTTACATCATCAGGAACCTTAATACTATCGACACCTTTGGCCGATTCAGATGCACGTTTGCTATTTTCACCAGCTTGTTTCATTCCCTCTTTAATTCGATCCATATTCTCATCGATTTCATCGAAGGACTCGTCGTAGAGGATAAAATTACTGCCCCCATGGGATGTAATGTTGAGAGGCCCCATGGTGAGCTGCCCATTATCGATGCGCAACGCATCTGTGGAAATGGTCGTAATATTCGTATTAACTATCACATCACTAAAGGATAAATGACGTCCCTTATTGTGAAAGTTTCCTGTAATATTTTTAATTGGAATGAGCATATAATGGCCTCCACCAGACCAGAAATTCCCCCATACCTCCATATCACGAGGCTTCCCTTCGCTTTTAAAGTTCAAATTAGCCGATACAGGGACGACGAACTCAGGTGTTTTAAGGGCCTCACTACTATCTAAATCCTTAGCTACTCCTGTAATGGTATAGGCTCTTGTGTCTAAATTATATACACCTTTTGCCTCTAATTTGCCACTGTACACATTAGCATTAACATTTTCAAAGTTTAAAATGCCATCTTGGTATATTACATCACCCACGACGTTTTCAAAGGTAAGCGCAGGAATACGTAAAATAGGCATCGTTACACGGCCTTTAGCCAACGGTCGATTAAAATCACCAGTTACTCGCGTCAGCAAGGTCATAGCATCGTGAATATTATCGCCAAAACCAAGTGATGATGGGTCTACGCCTTTCACATCAAACTGTAAATCTAGCTGAGGCATGCGATGCTTTAACACATCCTTTAAATCAACGCGACCTTTTAGTATCATTCCATCACCAATAGCAGTACCTCCAAATTTACCAGTTTCCATATCAACGCGAATAGCGCGCTTACTATCAAGATGGATTTTAGCCTCTACATTCTTCATCACATAGTGACGATTTTTCTGAAAGATTTCTAGCTGATTATTTCTAAGTGTAATGGTAAGATCCAAATGTTGGCCTTCCCAATTAAAATTACGAACCTTCTTACCCAGTTCCTCCTGTCGCTCTTGCGTCGTCTTTCTAGGCGGCTTAGGGCGAGGCTCTACCTCATTGATTGGCTTGTTTACATCAGGTGAAGCAGGCACAAAGTCAAGACGGTTGTTATCGTCTAAATCGACTACGATTGTAGCATCATTAAGCTCAATTCCATTGATAGCGGAAGCCTTAAAGTTACGAGTGACTACGTCCCACATATTGACGCGAATTTTACCACTTGGAACGGTGAGCAATTCACGACCTTCTGGATCCTTCCACACCAAATCGGTAAAGGATAATGTTCCCCACGGTGTTGCGGTTAAACTCTCTACTGTTACAGAACCACGCATCATCGTTTGTCGAGCCATAACCTCATTGAAGATAACGCCCATTCCGCGACTCGCTATCGTAGCGAGCACAAAGAAAATAATCGCTCCAATGGCAAGAAAAGCAACAATGCCTTTTAAGCCTTTCTTATATAATTGTTTATATTTTGTCCAATAGGAACGCACGTAATGTTTCATAGAGCTATTATATCACGTTGAGGTTGTGAGTTTGATTTTGATTGGCTCCGTTATATTGTACATTTTAAAACTCTATAAAGTTAAACGTTTTAATATCATTCGAGTTCATATTCAGGCAAAGGAGATATCACACTGGTGGAATCCATAGTCTCACCTTTCATTTGCACATCGATAAGCAAGTTGATCAAATCATCTCGACTAATATTTTTCTTATTACGATTAGCAATGATAGTGTGAATAAATAAATTCTTATCATTTCTTGTTATATAAGATATTTCCATTGCATTAAAAGCAGGATACTGAATATCCAGTAGTATTCCTGGCGTATTGTTATGCCATACAGTATAGATATTTACTTTCCCATCTTTTCCAATGCTACTATGAAGGATCTGCTTGGCTAATGTAGCTGTTAAAAGCTTATTTTTAGAAGCTCCTTCTTTGATTGGATTAACTAATAATAGATGTGCTAGCCCATCTGTTTCATAAGCTTTAAAAAGTCCACCGTCTTCAGCTACATTCTTTTTTATAGTCGTTCCTTCAATTCGACGATATGTAAAATCTCCCAATGTTTCTACTGTATTAGGAATCGTAATCTCCGGTTTCTCCATAATGGAAGGAATTGTATAATTTGCTAACAAACCTAAATTATGTTTGTAATTAGCCTTCTTATTAGTGTCTACAATACCAATATGGTACATATAGTTCGGATTATTTTTATAGGAAAAATTAATCGTACTAATTGTATTTTTACCAAGTTTGCCATTCGAGGTTGCTACATCCCACGTACCATTTTCAATACCGGGATATGTAAACTTCCCACCATCGACAAAAGTATTGTTAGCACCTGGATTGTGTTTTGCGAAAGCAGCTTTCATATCCTCTACGGTAAGTTCAGCATAACTTTTACCAGATTCAGCCCAAACATTTGTATCCTTTACAGGCTCAACCTCAATACCAATCATACCAAGATTAGACATAGCATATTGTTTATACCCTTTACCCCGAGGCACCGCTATACTCTTATTAGATGTAGTTGGTAAGGTAAATTGAATAGAACGATTTTCTCCTGATAGCACATAGATAGAGGAACTATAGTTATGTGCTTTATAATCAATAATACCTTTATCCAAGATATTTGCCTTTACTCTATTTTGAGGCTCTACAGTCACATCTGAGGTCATTTTCTTATCAAATAAAGATGACAGTTTTTTTGTCAACCTATCTACTTTAGTTTGATCTACGATGTTATCACTATATACTACTGCAGGCATTTTAGGATTTGCCCCTGGAATCGATACATCTACACCATGTGCCGTAAAAACTGCAGTAGAACTAATAACTGCTGCCATTATTGCCATTCTAATATTCATAATACGCTCCGATACTTTCTCTGTTACACATTTACAAGTTGCCATTAACAAATGCTTCGTACATGTATATAGTTTACTATTTTATAAAAAAGGCAGCAAATTTATAAATTAAAAGTGCACTCACAAAGGTGAGTGCACTTTATATATTGCAATAATCAATATTATGCTTTTGCTTCTTTACCGTATTTTACAAGGCTTTCAGCTTCGATTTCAGCTTGTGTACGATAATCTTGAGGAATATTGGACAAGCGAATCCAGCTGCGTACAGCTTCTACTAATACGATAAGGATCATGAGGAACATAGCAGCACTGA
>OIFU01000558.1_pt1 | contig 14035 bp, 14 predicted proteins | sample 1582141 | NCBI WGS metagenome assembly OIFU01 (sample SAMN07501047, study PRJEB24779) | human gut metagenome | isolation source: stool | host: human infant | place: USA: Pittsburgh, PA
TCACCGGCAGGGTTCCTGCTTGCTCCAAAGTGATCCGCAAATCTCTAGATTTCCAAACCTTTCAGCCCATGAGTTTGATCTCTACTAAATCCGTCTGAGACGTGCCGTCTTTTTCAACGCAATATTCATATAATAGATAATTATAGGACTCACGAGGGTAGATTGTCAACTGTATAGATAGTTTAAATTTATAGGTGCAAGATATAAAAATGCCACCTTTATTATGTTCCAATAAAGGTGGCATATTCATATAAATAGACTTTCCATTATAGTGCTAAAAAAGATATCCAAATATTAAGAACCCAAAGGCAGAGGCACGCAATCATTGCTTTTTGGTCCATGCTTTCAGATGGTGTTTCTTTAAGGCCCGTGCGAGCAGCTTCTTCAGCAGTAATCACTTCATAGCTTGTTGGAGAACCATATTGGTTATCGCCTGCATCACCAGATTTAGCCAATAAATAAATGACATACACTAGACCGATGATTGGAATAAATGGAAGTAGCAAAAACCATCCAGATTTATTAATATCATGTAAACGACGAACTGCAATACCAACAGACGGCAAGAATACAGCACAAGTGTAAGCAAAGGATACTAAATTAAAGAGGGATCCCAAGAATGTATTGCCAAAAATAAATCTTAATAGACTAAATACAAAACCTATGACAACTGTAACCGCTACAAATCGCCAATATTCACTGCGACTAGCTCTAGTACTAAAATTAACAAAATTACCAACTACAGAATGCTTGAAGTTATCAATATACGCCAAGTTTTTAATGTTTAAATCAGTCATAATTCTCTCTCCTATCAAATGACAAATTAAAATTAATTTATTATACAACAAAACAGCCTATTGCACCATGCAAGAGGCTGTTATTTGTATATATATTTTATTTTTACATCACACTAGTTGTAAGTAATCGATCCACCAGGAACCACAGCACAAAGATTGCACATAGTAATCCTGCTGTAAGGCCTGTGGTAGGTGTAGCATCTATTAAGCCAATTTCATGAGCCATTTGTTTTGTAAGAATAACGTGCCCTGTTGGTAATCCAAAACGGTTTGTATGGCTTTCACCAGGAAGAGCCATTAACACTAACAATATAATTGTACCAATGACAGGAACGAGTCCAACAAAGACAAGTCCGCCAGAACGGCCTTGATCGTGCAAGCGTCGTACTGCAACAGCTACGCTAGGGATGACCATAACGACGGACATAAGTACAAGAATGACTAGCCCGAAACCAACGCCAACCACACTAGAGAGCGGACTGATATAGCTCAAGAATGCACAAGTAAATAAAATAGCTACAAATAGCAATTGATACACCAAAAAGAAATTCCAATATTCACTACGACTGGCACGGCCTTCAAAGTCAGCGTATTTATAAACAAAACATTGTTTAAAGTTTTCAATCATGCCTAGACTATATTTATCTAACGAAATGGGTGCTTTACGAATACGTCCACAGTTTGGACAGTATCGTTCACTTTTTAACACCTCGTGTCCACAATAGGGACAAGGTCTCATACTAAACTCCTTCCATTCACAGCAGGAAACAGTGAAGCTCATAAAGTCCTGTTGTTCTTAACACATATAGTAACTTAGATATGTTGTAACGTAACCATATCTATATTTTTAAATTCATCTTGATTTCATTTTACTACAAAGTGTTATATTGTCTATAAAGGAGTTGTTAAACTTTTATAAAATAAAATAATAAGTATGCTATTTGATACAGGTTATTACTATATGTAGCCATTGGCATTAATGCCATACCATAATATATCACCGATAGTATCACCAAAGACGATGGATTGAAGAACAAAGATGGTAATGCCCATAACCCAGTCTTGTTTTCGAGATGGAGTTGCTTCAAGCCCTGTAGATTCACTCATATTCCTAGTAATAGGTATATAGGCAGTTCTTTCACCGTAACCATTCTCTCCTTCATCGCCTCGTTTCAATTCATAGTTCAAGAATATAAAGAAGCCTATAATGGGAATAAAGGAGATCAGTTGAGTCCAGCCGCTACGGCCAATATCATGCATACGTCGCGTTGTGATGGCAATATTGGGAATCACAAAAAATAAAGTGACTAACAACCTAATCGTATCAATAATAGACTCGAAGTTATAAAGACCAATACCTTTACAAAGAATGGCTACGCCCCCTAGTGTTCCTTGAACCATCATCATTCCAGCCATGAATCGCCAGTATTCACTACGGCTCGCACGACCTTTAAAATTGGCGTAGTTTTTGATGCCTAGCACGAAGGCATCGGTATAGTTTAAATCATATACATTTACAGATGCCATACTGGTCCTCCTCAAACTCTTCAAAACCAACGATTTTCCAACCGTTACCCACACTATATAAACGTACTAACATAGATGGTCTTTTATCTACAAAGTCCACTCTATATCCGATATAATCCACAATTACATCATCATCAATATCTTGAGATACATAGTCTAATTGTATAGATTCCACAGCAGAACGTTGTTCCTTTACCTTAGCTTGTTGCCAAAGATCAAAGGTGCCATATCGTTCCATTTCACGACTGCTCAACTCTCGATACGCACTATGATAATCCCCATTCGCAAGTGCTTGGTAATACGCTTTCACAACTAGATAACCTTCTGTTGTAGCAGAATCACTACGTAGTAAACGGTTTGCTTTTTTGGTAAAAGCACCTTGTCCTAAATTACCAAAGGCTGTTTCTTCTACCATATAATTATGCCCCATCATAGATGTCCCTACACTGCTAGTAACCCAACCTAAAACAAGGATAGCCACGATGAATACACCCGAAATTGATTTCTTTTCCTTTATACTTGCTTCTGCAGATATCTGTTCATTAGTTACGTTTACTTCTTGTGTTGGAGCCGACCGCTTACATAATAGGTAGAGCAAAACCAACCATCCTAAAATAGGAACAAAGACAAGAATCATCAATGTTGGATCATTGTTGGAATCACGCAACCGTCTTGCTACTAGCATAATAGTCGGCAATGTTAATAATACCGTCAATGCAGTCAATACGCTGCCCCCTAAGGATATGGCATATAGAAATCCATAAGGTATGAAGGTAGCAAGACCTGTTATGAATGTAACTAGACCGTATACAAAGGTCATAGCGCTTATGGTAAGCCAAAAATCGGCTGTCGTTGTTCGTCCTTTACCATTTGCATAGTTTTCTACTAGCTCGCGATAGAGGATTTCATATACTCTCTGTTTCATAAAACTCCTACTATATTTAGATATTATACAAACTTAGCTATTACTATTATACTATGCTTTACCAAGGCTTACATTTCATTTTTTCTTCATTGATTTTACCTATACTAATAATATATTTTTTACAACTAAAATTCGTGCAATTAAGTTTGTATAGGAGATAATACTTATGAACGCTAAATTGACTAAAGTAGTAGCTATGGCCAGCTTGGCAGCATTCTTAACAGTAGGCATTGGTGCTAATGTGGCGCAAGCTAAAGATTATCACTTCAAAATCGGTGAGAACCATCGCATGGTAAAGAACGATGATGGTACAGTGGACAGCAGTGATCATCCATGGTTCAAACCAGATCAAAAGAAACATAGAAAACACAAAATTTCTGAACGTGAAAAACATGACAAAAATGCCACTGCAAAACGCAGTGAACGTCATCAACGTTCCGAATCTACAAACGGCTAATCATTCCCCTTTCATAACTGGTTATCCAGTCATATAACACATAACTAAACTAACTAACCTAAAAAGGACGCTATACACATGTATAACGTCCTTTTAGTATGTATTGTATTATCTATTTTATTATGCGTTAGCTTTTTGTACCGCTTGCTTCATAGATTGTACGTAATCAAATAATGCTTGGTCTGCATGTTCACCATGTTCTGCCACGATTTTAACGATAGCAGAGCCTACGATAGCACCGTCAGATACGCGCGCCATCGCTTCCGCTTGTTCTGGCTTAGAAATACCGAAACCAACGGCTACAGGAATATCTGTATATTTGCGAATCGTCTCAACGATGGATTTAATATCTGTCTTGATTTCGCTACGCATGCCTGTAACACCGAGGGAGGATACGCAGTACACAAAGCCTTCTGCGTCTTTTGCGATCATTTCGATGCGGTTTTCAGATGTAGGAGCGATCAAGGATACCACTTCAACGCCGTGTTTATTAGCTACACTCCCGAGTTCCCCTTTTTCTTCAAAGGGCATATCTGGCACGATAACACCAGAGATACCGACCTCTTCGCAGAGGGTAAAGAATTTTTCACGGCCGAATACATAGATAGGGTTTAAGTAGGTCATGAACACGAGTGGTACTGTCACTGCATCATCACCACTGCGCAAACGACGCACCATATCAAAGATATCGTGAATTTTTACGCCTGTAGATAATGCACGTGTACTCGCCTCTTGAATTACTGGGCCTTCCGCTGTTGGATCGGAGAATGGAATACCAATTTCTACCATGTCGGCGCCGGCTTTCACCATGACGCGAATATAACGTTCTGTATTCTCGATGCCATGATCACCAGCACTGATGAATGGGATGAATGCCTTACCCTTTGTGAAAGCGTCTTTAATTTTACTCATGAAGATCCACCCCTCTATATTTCGCCATAGCCGCTACGTCTTTGTCACCGCGACCAGATAAACAAATAATAATGATATCATCCTTGCTCATGGTAGGAGCAATTTTACGAGCATGTGCCACTGCATGAGCACTTTCAATAGCTGGAATAATACCTTCTAAACGAGATAAGTATTCGAATGCATCCACTGCTTCATCATCCGTTACAGGTACGTATTCAGCACGACCGCTATCGTGCAAGTACGCATGTTCAGGTCCAATGCCAGGGTAGTCAAGGCCTGCAGAGATAGAATATACGGGAGCAATTTGACCATCTTCATCTTGGCAGAAGTAAGATTTCATGCCATGGAAGATACCAACAGAGCCTTTTGCGATTGTTGCTGCATGTTCCTCTGTATCAACACCACGACCAGCTGCTTCACAACCGATGAGGCGAACCCCTTCATCAGGAATGAAGTGATAGAACATGCCCATCGCATTGGAGCCACCGCCTACGCAAGCCATAACAGCTGTTGGCAATTTGCCTTCTGCTTCAAGGATTTGCTCACGCGCTTCGCGGCTGATGATAGATTGGAAATCACGAACGATCATCGGGAATGGATGTGCCCCCATAACAGAACCCAATACATAGTGTGTATCAGACATGCGGTTTGTCCATTCGCGCATCGCTTCAGATACAGCATCTTTTAATGTACTTGTACCAGTTGTTACAGGATGTACCTTAGCGCCCAATAATTCCATGCGATATACGTTAAGCGCTTGACGTTCACAGTCTTCAGCACCCATGTATACTTCACATTCCATGCCCATCAACGCAGCAATAGTAGCTGTTGCCACGCCGTGTTGACCTGCACCAGTTTCAGCAATAACACGAGTTTTACCCATGCGTTTTGCCAATAACATTTGACCGATTACATTGTTCAATTTGTGAGACCCAGTATGGTTCAAATCTTCACGTTTCAAATAAATTTTGGCACCACCAAGGTCTTTTGTCATGCGATCTGCATAGTATAAAAGGGATGGACGACCTGTATATTTTTTGTGTAAATCCTCAAGTTCGCGCACGAAATCAGGATCATCTTTGTACTTGTTGTATGCCTCTTCCAATTCGATGACTGCATTCATCAATGTTTCTGGCATAAATTGGCCACCGAAGGAGCCAAAATAACCATGTCTTTGTTCACTCATATAACTTACCTTTCCATATGCCATTTCTACTAGCACGCCTGTACAGCGTTACTATTGGCATCTATCTCAACAATCGATGAATTCCATCGGATGTGTCTAAAATATTATTATATCTTAGATTTATGTATTTTTTGTGATTTAGTGAGCTATTGTTCTCACAATGTTGGTGAAAGCTTTAATCTTCTTATCGTCTTTCACGCCATTTGTTTCAATGCCGCTACTAATATCTATGCCGTAAGGACGAACTGTGCGAATAGCACGCGCCACGTTTGTACTGTCGATACCACCTGCGAGCATAAATGGACGTTCAAACTCATCTAAGCAAGACCAGTCGAACACTTCGCCCGTACCACCTCGTTCATCCTTATGGTACGCATCAAATAATAGCATATCGGCACTGCTATCGATCCATGCCTCCGCATCTGCAGCACTGCGGATTTGAACAGCTTTCCAAACCTCTACATCTGTTTTCTCTTTGAGAGTTTGGATGAAAGCTTCATCTTCGTCGCCGTGCAATTGCACCGCATCAAGATTGGCTTCTTTAGCAATTGTAACGAGGTTATCTAATGTTTCATTGACGAAGACACCTACCGTTTTAATGTTCTCAAAATTAGGATTTTCTTGGACAAATTCCTTACTATCTTGTGCTGTTTCAACATTCATTGGCGCTTCAACTGCACCATATGTTTTTGCGTATTGTTTATGAAGTTCTTCCACTAATGTTTTAGCTTTGTCTACAGTGACTTGTCGTTTGCTTGGCGCGAATACAAGGCCCATATAGTCCGGCTTTGCCTCTACTACTGCAGGGATTGTTTCTACTTTAGAGATGCCACACATCTTAACCTTTGGCGTGTAGTATGTGGGCCCATAGAGATATGCCAACTTTTCAACCTTGTTAGGAGAACGCATGAAGGTTTCACCCATCAAGGCTACGCCGATATTGTTATCCCGCAACACTTGGATATCCCCTGGCGTTTCTAGACCGCTTTCAGATACAAAGATCACATCGTCTTGAACGAGATTACGCAGGCGCACACTATTTTGTACGTCTACAGTAAAGTCTTTTAAATTACGGTTGTTAACACCAATAATACGGGCACCGCAATCAATAGCCATTTGTACTTCGTGCTCGTCATGAGCCTCTACTAAGGAGGATAAGCCAAGAGAGTCAGCTAACTCACGGAATTTGGTCAATGTTGGTACATCGAGGCATGCACAGATTAAGAGGATTGCACTAGCGCCCCATACCTTTGCTTGGTAGATTTGGTATTCATCAATAATGAAATCCTTGCGTAATACAGGAATTTTTACAGTGCTAGCGATTTCTTGTAAATATTTTTTGTCCCCTTTAAAGAAGTCTGGTTCAGTCAATACAGAGATGGCTGCTGCACCAGCAACCTCATATTCTTTAGCAATGTCTAAATAGGGAAAGTGCTCAGCAATGATCCCCTTAGATGGAGAGGCTTTCTTCACTTCGCAAATGAAGTTAAAGTCTTGCTGACGAAGGGCTGCTTCAAAAGGAAATCCTGTATCCGATGGTAACGCCAAAGCCGCTGCTTTTACAGCCTCAGGCGTTTCCACCTCTTTTTCTTGGGCTACGCGAACTTTGGTAGCCTCTACAATCTTATCTAAAATCAATGGTTATACCTCTTGGGTTGCTTTCACAAATTGTTCCATTGTCGCAAGAGCCTTGCCAGAGTCGATCATGTTTTTCGCCTCTTCAATGCCCTCTGCTAATGTAATACCATCTTTTGCAAGGTAAATCGCCATGCCTGCGTTAAGGAGAACTGCTGTGCGTTTACCACCTTGCTCACCACCGAGAACGCGGCGTGTAATCTCAGCATTTACCGCAGCGTCGCCACCTTCAAGCTCAGTTTTATCAGCGTATTCGAAACCATAGTCCTTAGGATCGAATTCGTAGCTTGTGAAAGTACCATTATTAATTTCGCATACGTACGTTTTGTTGGTAGCCGTAATTTCATCAAGGCCATCAAAGCCGTGTACAACTGCGCCACGTTTAACGCCAAGATTAGCCAACACGCGAGCCAATGGTTCTACTAAAGATTTATCGTACACGCCCATCAACTCCACAGTAGCGCCTGCTGGGTTCGCCAATGGTCCAAGGATGTTGAACACAGTACGAACGCCTAACGCTTTACGTACAGGGCCAGCATATTTCATAGCTTGGTGGTATACAGGAGCAAACATGAAGCACATATTGGCTTTATTGAGGACTGCCTCATTTTGTTCACCGTTAAGCTCTAATTTAGCACCTAATGCTTCGATCAAGTCAGCAGCGCCACATTTACTAGATACACTGCGGTTACCATGCTTTGCTACAGGAATACCTGCTGCAGAAATGATAAAACCAGAAGTAGTAGAAATGTTAAACGTATTCGCTTCGTCACCGCCAGTACCTACAATTTCCACAACAGTACCTTCATGAGGCACAGAACCTGCTTTCTCACGCATAACCTCAGCAAAGGCTGTAACCTCATCTACAGTAGGGCCTTTTGCCGCCAAAGCGCACAAGAAACCCGCCATAGGAACCTCAGCTACCTCGCCGCTCATAATTTTATTCATTGTATCTTTAGCAAGGTCGTAGGATAAATCTTGACCATGCGTTACTGCATATAATGCGTCTTTAATCATTTTTAATCTCCTTTTTAGGATATCTATTAAATTAATACCATTCTACCTAGGCTGTACCGATTGGGTCATGCCCTCAGCCTCCAAGAGGCCACCCCCCGCTATGCGGGGCGCCAAGTCGGCTTCACACATAACCCAATCGCACCTATCAGCAAAATCATACCAATTTAATAGATATCCCTCAAACAAACTATTATCAAATGATCCTGCGCATTATATAGAGTAATGCACAGGTCATTTCTTTATCGAGAGTGGGAATGGTGGTGCTACGCACCACTTTTTCTTATATTAGGGGTTCTGGTTCGCATATTTCTTTAGAAAAATATAGTTACTGTTCGATATATGTATTGTAGAGGGGCTATTATAGGTACTGCCAAGATTGAGTTGGCAGGAAATAAGGTCTTAAGGAACGACTTGGCGGCCCCACGTAGTGGGGCGGTGGCCACTTGGAGTTCCGAGAGACCTTATTTCTGCCCGATCGTTCTAGTAACTAATAATAGCCCCTCGATACCTAAATTAAACAGTGGTTATTTTTCTAAGAAATTGCGAATCATTTGTTCTCCGTTTGGTGTCATGATGGATTCCGGATGGAATTGCACGCCGTAGATTGGGTAGTCTTTGTGTTCTACGCTCATTACTTCGCCGTCGTCGGTAATGGATGTAACGATGAGTTCGCTTGGCATGGTTTCGTCAATAATCGCCAAGGAGTGGTAGCGTGCTACTTCAAATTGTTCAGGTACATCTTTAAGGATTTTAGATGGGTGCACTTGTTTGGCTACGCTTTGTTTGCCGTGCATAACTTGTTTTGCGTAGGAAACGGTGCCACCAAATACTTCGCCGATGGCTTGGTGACCAAGGCATACGCCGAGGATTGGGAATTCACCTTTGCATTCGCGCAATAGGTCTTCGTATACGCCTGCATCAGCTGGTCTGCCAGGTCCTGGTGAAAGTATTACATAATCTGGTTTTAAAGCACGGATTTCTTCAACTGTTAATTCATCACTGCGGATGACTTTAATGTCTGGATCGATAGAGCCTACTAATTGGTATAAATTGAAGGAGAAGCTATCGTAATTATCTATAAGGAGTACCATTATTCTACCTCCTGTGCATCTGTAATTGCGGAAATCATGGATTGGCCTTTGATTAATGTTTCATTGTATTCACTAGCAGGTACGCTATCGCGAACGATACCAGCGCCAGCGCGAACATAGACCTTACCGCCTTTATTCATAGCCATGCGGATACCAATACATACGTCCATGTTACCGGAGAAATCGATGTAACCTACAGCGCCGCCGTATACGCCGCGTGGGCTTTTTTCAAGTTCGTGTAAAATCTCGATAGCACGAATTTTAGGAGCCCCGGACAAAGTACCTGCTGGCAATGTAGCACCGATAGCATCGAGAGCATCTTTACCGTCTTGAATGTCGCCGCTTACAGTAGATGTAATGTGAATTACGTGAGAGAAACGTTGCAACATATGTAACGCCTCTACTTTTACGGAACCGAATTTAGCAATTTTACCTAAATCGTTACGGCCAAGATCAACGAGCATGTTATGTTCAGCCAACTCTTTTTCGTCGTTAATGAGTTTTTCTTCAATAGCGAGGTCCTCTGCTTCAGTTTTACCGCGGCGCATAGTGCCTGCAATTGGGAATGTGTACATTTTGCCATCTGTCAATTTTACCAATGTTTCTGGAGAAGCACCTGTAAGCTCAACATTGCCACCAGATAGGTAGAACATATATGGAGATGGGTTCAACGTACGCAATACGCGGTATGCATTTAACAAGCTACCATCGAACTCAGCTTCGCGACGGTTAGATACAACACATTGGAAGATATCCCCTTCCTTGATGTAGTGCTGTGTCTTTTTAACAACTGCTTCGAACTCATCCTTTGTGAACTCAGAAGTAAACTCTGTTTTAAGAACGCCTTTTGGCACATCCGCCTCTTTGCCGTTTACAACGAGATCAGCTAATGCTTTCAACTCAAGCTCAGCCTTGTTGTAGTTACGTTCCAAATCGTTTGTGCTGATGTTAGCAATCAAGTAGATTTTATTTTTATAATGGTCGAAAGCGATAACCTTATCGAAGAGCATAAGGTCTACATCGTTTACCATGGCAGAATCATCATCTGGCGTTGGGAAGTCCAATGTTGGCTCGATATAACGAATGTATTCACATGCGAAGTAACCTACAAAGCCACCTGTGAAGGTTGGCAACTCTTCTAAGCGAGGGCTTTTATATTGGCTTAAAATATTGCGAATTTCTGCAGCAGGGTCAGAGCACTCAAAGGTGCGAGTAGTACCATCTTTAATAGTCATTTTATGGTTTTTGCAGAATAGCTCAATCTTAGGATCATAGCCCAAGAAGGAGTAACGGCCCCAATGATTACTATTATCCGCACTTTCAAGCAAGTACGTATGACTGCTCACTTGTTTTAACGCTTTCAACACGCTAATCGGTGTGCGTACGTCGGATAAAATTTCCATATACACAGGCACGATATCGTAGCCCGGTGCGATAGCTTTCACACGGTCTAAACTAGGAAAAATCATGAGAACCTCCATCTGGCGTTTGCCAATAAAAAAACTCGCCCATGACAATATAACGTCAAGGACGAGTTTATAGTTCTATTATTACAATTTGATTGTATGTGCTATAAATCGCGGTACCACCTTGTTTGAATGCTGTGCATTCCCCTTTCGCAGGATACTAACATATCCCTCACGACTAACGCTCGTGTGACGTCGCACCATACTAGGAATGAAATCATTCTGTTCCATGCGCCCTCGGTGGTCCATTTAATAAGCTGCGTACTACGGGTTCTCAGCTAATCCCGCTCTCTGTGAGTGCATTTCCTATTTTTATCTCCACCTCATCGGTTTCTTTCAGGCGAGTATAAAATTATAATCTGATTATAATGTTTCTATAGAATGAAAGTCAAGGAAAATCTTAACTTTCACCTTATTCTTAGATTCATCAATCGTCTAATATGGTCACTTGTAATTAAATAATATCCCTCTACTCCCCTAGCAAATTCAGAATATTTATATTGTTTTCCTCTAAATACTAATAGTATACTGAAATTACATATGTTATCAGCTTCTACTGATTATTATGCGGAGGAGAGAGCATGAATTTTTATTTTACTGATCAAATACAGCAGTCTTTCAATAAAATATTCCATCAATGTAATAAAGATATCGCTTGGGAGGGTAAGGCTGAGCTTGACGCCCTTGTGAAACTTGACGAGGAAGGTCAAAAGATTCCTGGTATTGGCGATGTGTACGCTATTTTGGCACGCGTCTATTCTGGCCCTCAGTTCACCTGGATTGAAGCAGGCTTTCCTGAGGATGACACAAAGGCGTATAGTTATTTACATACAGCTATTCGCAAAGGCAGTGCCATCGCTATTTTACAAGCTATGCGTACCTCTGGTGCCCTTACACCAACGATTGAAAAAGAGTTGCCTATGACAAAGGACCAAGCCTTCCAGCGCGTCTATGAGGGCGCCCAAAAGGGTTGTTCCTACTGTGCCTATGCCATTGCCAATGTATTCCAATGGGGGGATTACCACATCTTGCCATCGGCTCAAAAGGTGGCTAATGAAGGTGAACCATCTTCCTTTGTCCGTTTCTTAAAAGGCTTGTTTGCCCAAGCAGATCAACGTAGATTCGCAAATAAAATAACTGCCATTGCTCAGCAATGGTTGCGTAAATCCGCTGAAGCAGGCCTTGTTATTGCATACCGCAACTTGCGCATTACCTATATAGAGCAAGATAATAGGAAGATGGAAGAGCAAGTCATTTTTGAAGGGGCTGCAGCAGGTTTGCCACTCATGATGTATTTAGCTGGCGATATTTGTAAGTCTCGCGGGGAGCATGAACGAGCACTCGAATATTTTGAGCGCGGTGCCGCCATGAATAATGGCATGTGTTTGCGTGAAGCTGCCGAGTACTATGCAAAACCATGTGAGTCTAACAAAAGAATCCCTCAGAATATTCAAAAGGCCCTCAGATATTACGAGCGTGCTGCTATAAGCCCAAATTATTTAGACTTTAATGACCATGCTTATGTTACCATGCAAGCCATCATTCTTCGCACATTGAATATCGATGGTCAGTCCCAAGACTGGTCTCGCATCGCTCACTTATTACAACAACCAGCGATTTACACTCTCGATGCGATTTGGCCGTATCTCGCTTATGTATTTACTTTCAAAAAAGGTAATACCCCTGCCATAAGAACCGCCATAGAGTGCGTTAATAAGGCTAGCAAATGTTTCGATAGATACGGTAGTTATGACTATGCGGACCATCTATGGCAACTAGCAGCCGGCTATTGCTACGAAATTGGTGCCATTACAAAAGAACCCGATTTAGACCAAGCCGTTACGTTCTACGAGCATGCTCGTGAAAGCATCAATCGTCTCAACACAAGAAACGATAATTGGTTAGGCACTGGTGAGCCGTTGGCAATTCCTGACGAAGCATCTGAGCGATTAGAAGCCTTTGAACTCGTTGATGGACATTATCAGTACAAAGAAGGGATAACGCAATCTTCTACAACGTGTAATCCTATGCCACCTGCATGGCCTCAAAACTCCGTAGATGTATTAGAAATTTTCGAGGACTCTACTACTGGTTGGCGTACCAATAAATACGACTGGCCGTTCATCGAACGCGAATGGGATACACAAAAATACCTCAGTTTTATCATCTACGATAATCGCCAATCCATAGAAAACGTAATTTACGATGTATACAGTATCGTTATGTTCCACAATGAAGATAAGAACACTTGTAATATCTATTTATACGGCTACAGCGAGGATCCTGCGGAATGTGATGAAACCTTGGAGCCTACGATATATGAAATAAGAGACTTTAAGGAGATGTCTATTTCTGAAGGTCTCCGTTTAATTAAAGAATTCTATGATCATGCTACATTGCCTGTGATTGATGAAAGCTGGGAGAAACAGTACAAAAATACTACGCCACCTCGAGAATATGTATTAACTTGCGACAACGATATTTTCTACCTCAATCAATATGAACTTTCCAATCAAATGATTAAGGATGCCTTAGAAGGCGTAGCCAATGGCACGTACGATATCATTGCGGTTCGCCCATCCAACCTCGACGATCCGGGTATTAGCTACTTCATCGAGCGCGGAAAAGGTAAAAACTTACACATTCGCCTCTATATCACTACAGAAGACGACATAGGAGACGAGATCGTATATGGCTTTGAACGGGATTCTAGCAACTTAACCTCTATTAACTACTGGATTCAAGAATCTATAACAAGCAATAAACTGCCGGACTTAAGCGATTGGGAAGAAGTTAAAAAGAAAGACTAAAGGAGGGATACTTTGGAAACGTGGAAACGAACGGTGTACATTTGCGCATTCTGCATATTCTTCATGTCCCTCGGGGTTAGTCAGGTAAGCCCTATTCTTCCTCTATACTTCCATGAAATGGGCTTAAGCGATACAGGATCGATAGCACAATGGTCCGGTGCCTCCATGGGCATCACCTTCCTCATTGTCTGCTTAGCAGCTCCCTTCTGGGG
>OIFU01000564.1_pt1 | contig 13804 bp, 10 predicted proteins | sample 1582141 | NCBI WGS metagenome assembly OIFU01 (sample SAMN07501047, study PRJEB24779) | human gut metagenome | isolation source: stool | host: human infant | place: USA: Pittsburgh, PA
AGCGATTAAAGGCAGAACCCACACCATACCAACCTGGGAACATGATACGATTTTGTGACCATGAGAATACCCAAGGAATCGCACGAAGACCAGAAATTTCAGTAATAGTCTTACGAGCAGCTGGACGAGAACCAATATTCAAACTTGACACTTCTTTGATAGGACTAGCTTCAAAGAAGTAATCGTAGAAATGTTCATTTCCAAAGACAAGGTCACGATAAATAACATTTGAATCGTGAACAATTCCGTCCATAACCTCACGGAAATCAACCAATTCTTCTGGATCGGCAATTTGACGTGTCACCATACGGTCAAGAGCAGCTGAAACAAGCATTTCAAGATTGTAGTAGGCAGCATCCTTATTACCATATTTATTACCGATAACTTCACCTTGTTCAGTCAAACGGATACGATCTTTAATGGTACCAAACGGTTGAGACGTAATGGCATCGTATGATGGGCCACCACCACGACCGACAGTACCACCACGACCATGGAAGAAGGTAATCTTAATACCACGCTCTTCACCAATCTTAGTCAATTCGTTTTGAGCTTTGTAGAGTGTCCAACCTGAAGACAAGTAACCACCATCTTTGTTAGAGTCTGAGTAACCCAACATGATTTCTTGGTAGTTATTGCTATTCTTAATCCAACGTTTAACGATATCATAACCAAGGTATTGTTTCATGATATCATTAGAGTTTTCCAAGTCTTCGATAGTTTCAAAAAGTGGAACGATTTGGACACGCGCACGTTCTGTATCAACCAAGCCAACTTCTTTAAGAAGGATAGCCAACTCAAACATATCAGAAACGCTCTCAGTGTGAGAAATGATATGTTGTTTGATGACATCTTCACCAATATAGTCTTTCAAGAGACGAGCTGTACGGAAGATTGCCAATTCTTTTTCAAGAATTTCTGACTTAGGCACATTAGTTGATGACAAAGTACGAGGATCTTCTTGCAATTCTTTGAGAAGAACCGCAACCTTTTCAACCTCAGTCAATTCACTATAGTTATCAACAATATTAGCAGACTTAAGCAATTCTGCCACACAAGTTTCATGAACGCTTGAATCCTGACGCATATCGATTGTAGCAAGATAGAAACCAAAGACTTCTACAGCTTGGAGAAGCTCTTCAAAATCACCTGAAATTAAGACAGCATCGTCGTTTTCAAGAAGTGAATTTTTGATTGCCAAAAGATCATCATGGAAATCCTCAGCTGTTTCATAAAATTCAGTCGTTTGTTGTGAGACAGCTTGAAGACTTTGGCTGAGACGTTGTTGCACGTAATCAGCTACTACTTCACCCGTTGAAGCTGAGCCTAGACGAACATTTTCAGAAAGACGTTTGGCAACTCTTTCCTTGCTAAAGTTTCCTTCTTTAAAGAAAAGAAGTGTCTGAATCAACTTAGACTGGATGTAACTGAAAGCACGACGGTAAGGTTCATTTTCACGATAAACAGATGTATCTGGAGAATGTTTCGCCATCTCTGCTACTGTATCTGAAACCTCAGTCAAGCGTGATGAGAGGGAGAATGAACGGTAAAGATTATCAACTTTTTCGATATAGTAATTGAGGATAACTTCACTTTGTACTGTTGCAGAAAGTTTAAGAGTTTCTGCTGTTACAAATGGGTTCCCGTCACGGTCACCACCAATCCACATCCCCATAGTAATAGGTGTTGGATTGTCAAGTTTGATACCTTTTTCAACCGCTAAACGTTTGAATTCATGCGATAAGTTCGTAATCGCCTTAATCAATGAGGAGTTATAATACTCCATAACGTTAGTGATTTCGTTTTTAACCTTAAGTTTTTTCTCACGAATGATATCTGTTTGCATCATGATTTCTACATAACGACGCAAATCTGCATACCATTTATCCTTGTTGATAAGACCAGCCTTAACATCACGATGCTTACGGAGAAGTTCGTGAATGTGGTTAGTCAATTCAAGCATGGTTTTACGTTGAACCTGAGTTGGGTGGGCTGTCAATACTGGCACGACATTGACATGTTCAAGAATGTCACGTGCATTTTCACTTTCAGCGACAACATCAAAGGTTTCAGACAACTTACCTAGATAAGATTCATCAATATTGTTCTTGTGGTTGACTTCATAAGCCAAATCCACGTCTTCAGAGATATTAATCAAAAGAGGTAACAAAGAGAAATAACGTGATGCAACGACCATATCGTCATTTGTCATTTCTGAAATGGCTTGTGTAAGGGCCACATAGTCACCTTCATCATAAAGTTCAACCAAATGTTGGATAGTTGTGAGACCTTGCTCTCCAGCCATGCCTCGTGTTGCATCATCCAACAATTCTTTCAAGATACCAACTTCTTCAGAGATGATTTCCTGGTTGTTACTGCTTTCCAATTTGTTAAAAGCCAAACCTTATTCTCCTTACTTTATGTAGTACCCTCTTATCATATCACTTTTAAAACAAAAGTAAACTATTTTCCTTTAAATCGTCAGTTATTTTGCAATTTTCCGACTTTTTCAAATAAATTTTCAAGGCTATTTCCGAACTTTATTAAAAAAGACTCTGAAACAGAGTTCAGAATCTTAATTATACTTTTCTTGATAGAATTTGATTTCATCACCATCTTCAACCTTAAGTTGGTTGGCTGCTTTTTCACCAAGTTTACCATTGACATCAAACATCCAATAGATCCCCTTATCTTTATCTTGAGAAATACCATCAATCTCAGTGATGAAGCCATCGTTTTCTTGAACAGGATATACCTCTTCCAATACATCAAGCACTGTATCACCTTTTTGGATTTCTACTGATTTTTTCTTACTTTCCTTATCTGTTTTCAAAATCAAAGTCACTTGACCTTGAACCTTAGACTGATGATTATTTGTGCTGCTAGTAAGTTTAGCTGCCTCATTTTTTCCACAGGCTGCTAGAGTAACAAGTGATAAAGCAAGAAAAATATATGTCGCTATTTTTTTCATTTCAAAAACCTCCTAAAAATAGACTGGATGAATGGATAGAATAGAAGCGTCGATACTGCATGATAGGTGTCGTAAAGAAGACCAGAGATAACAAAGGTAAGACCACTCTTAAATAGGAGGCCATAACTGTAATCCATGAGAACTCCGTAGAGAAAGGACAAAAGAGTTACCAAAGCAATCTGCCAAACAAGTGATAACCTAGGTGCAATCAAACTCCAAAGAGCCATCAATACTCCGAAAGCCAGAATCTGATTAAAGACCCAGGGACCAAAGCCAAAGATGAATCCTGAGATGGCCATGGTTAAAGCCATAATCAAGAGACCATCTACCAAGCCCAAATAAAGAACAGCCACAAAAAACATAGCTGTAATAGGCTGAATATTTGGCAATCCTATAAATGCTGACCGTAATCCTACTGCCAGAGCTGACAGAATAGCTATCCGAGCCATTCGTTGAATCGTTAGTTTCATACATCTATTATGCCAGAAATAAGGAAATATGACTAGTTTTTCAAAATAAAAACTAAAGATTTCTTGAAATACAGAGTAAGATCGTACAGATTGAAGAAAATATTGTTCCTTGTAGCCTCTCCCAAATATCAAACAGTTTGAGCAGGCTGAATATTTGATATAAAAAGTGTTCTCTCATTCACTATCCTCTGTCATCTTGATAACAGTAAATAATTAAGTTCAATTAATTATAAAAGTTAACTTGACTTAATTTTTATTTTAAAGTATATTAAACTCAAGGAGGTAGCTAATGATTCAAATTGAAAATATTAATGTGTCTTACCAACAGACATTAGCTCTGGATAATATCACCTTAAACTTGGAGGGACCTAGTATTACTGGGATTATTGGACCAAATGGTGCTGGTAAATCAACTCTAATTAAAGCGTTAATTGGTATTATTCCTCACTCTGGAAAAATCCTTTTCAATAAACAACCTATTCGTCAGCAATTGAATCGTATTTCCTATGTTGCACAGAAGGCTGATATTGATTTTAACTTTCCGATTACTGTCAGAGAGTGCATCTCTCTAGGACTCTATCCCAAAACCAAGTTCTTTAAACGTCTATCTAAGAGTGATTGGTCTAAGGTCACAGATGCTTTAACACTACTTGGTCTAAATGATTTGGCCCATCGACAAATAAGCCAATTATCAGGAGGCCAATTTCAACGTGTTCTAATCGCTCGTTGTCTTGTACAAGAGGCTGATATTATTTTATTAGATGAACCCTTTGTAGGGATTGACTCTGTTAGCGAAGATATTATCATGAACACCTTGAGAGAACTTAGGGACAAAGGTAAGCTTATTCTTATTGTCCACCATGATTTGAGCAAAGTTCCTCATTATTTTGACCAAGTTATCCTCCTAAATCGTAAACTGATTGCTAGTGGGCCTACTAATCTTGTTTTTAATGAGGATAATCTCCGTAAAACCTACGGTAACAGTTTATTTTATAAAGGAGATGCAAATGATTTCTGAATTTATTGATGGTTTACTAAATTTCCACTTCTTACAAAATGCTCTTATAACGGCTTTAGTTATTGGAATTGTCGGGGGTGCTGTTGGTTGTTTTATTATTCTAAGAGGTATGTCACTTATGGGTGATGCAATTTCACATGCGGTTCTACCTGGGGTAGCCATTTCCTTTATCTTGGGTATTAACTTTTTCATAGGAGCTATCATCTTTGGACTTTTAGCTTCTACAATGATTACCTATATCAAAAGCAATTCCATTATTAAGAGTGACACGGCAATTGGGATTACCTTTTCGAGCTTTCTAGCTCTCGGTATTATTCTCATCGGTGTTGCTAATAGTTCCACAGATCTCTTTCATATTCTCTTCGGGAATATTCTAGCTGTACAAGACATGGATATGTGGATAACGATTATCGTTTCACTTCTCGTACTAGCAACTATTACAATCTTCTTTCGCCCTCTACTCCTAACATCCTTTGATCCAATTTTGGCCAAGTCTATGGGAGTTAAGGTCACCTTCTACCACTACTTACTTATGGTTATTCTAACTTTGGTTTCTGTAACTGCCATGCAGAGTGTTGGCACTATTCTTATTGTGGCACTTTTAATTACACCGGCTGCCACTGCCTACCTTTATGTTCATAGCCTAAAAACAATGATTCTTCTCTCATCAGGATTGGGGGCTCTGGCATCTGTTCTAGGTCTTTTTATCGGCTATAGTTTTAATATTGCAGCTGGTTCGAGCATTGTATTAACGTCTGCTCTACTCTTTCTCATCAGCTTTTTCATCGCCCCTAAACAAAGTGGCATGAATAAAACTTCTAAACAATAAAAAATAGGATGAAAATAATATGAAAAAAATACTATCAACAATAGCACTATTACTTTTAGCGGTAGTTGCTTTAGCAGCGTGTAGCAATAAACAAGGCAGTAGCAATAAATTACGAGTCGTTACGACCAATTCCATTATTGCTGATATCACCAAAAATATTGCCGGAGATAAAATCACTCTCCACAGTATTGTCCCCGTTGGTAAGGATCCTCACGAATACGAACCCCTTCCTGATGATGTAAAGAAGACATCGCAAGCTGACTTGATTTTTTACAACGGTATCAATTTAGAAACTGGTGGAAATGCTTGGTTTACTAAGTTAGTCAAGAATGCTCATAAGACAGAAAATAAAGATTATTTTGCAGTTAGTGATGGTGTTAAGGTAATTTACCTTGAAGGTCAATCAGAAAAAGGTAAGGAAGATCCCCACGCTTGGCTTAATCTGGAAAATGGGATTATTTATGCTCAAAATATTGCCAAGCAACTGATTGCTAAGGACCCTAAAAACAAGACCTACTACGAAAAGAATCTAAAATCCTATACTGACAAACTTAGTAAACTGGACCAAGAAGCTAAAGAAACATTTAACAAGATTCCCGATGAGAAAAAACTGATTGTCACTAGTGAAGGATGCTTCAAATACTTCTCAAAAGCCTATGGCGTACCATCTGCCTACATCTGGGAAATCAATACAGAAGAAGAAGGCACACCAGACCAAATCAAAACACTCGTGGAAAAACTACGTCAAACAAAGGTACCAGCTCTCTTTGTCGAATCTAGTGTCGATGAACGCCCTATGAAAACAGTATCTAAGGATACCAATATTCCTATCTATGCAAAGATCTTTACAGATTCTATTGCTGAAAAAGGGCAAGACGGTGACAGCTACTACAACATGATGAAATATAATCTGGATAAAATCACCCAAGGCTTGAATCAGTAAAAATCTTATCTAAGAAACATTCTGTATTCTTATGATAAATCTGTTATACTAAGGTGAGACTATTTTCAAAGGAAGAGAAATGACACCTAACAAAGAAGACTACCTCAAATGTATCTATGAGATTGGTACTGAAGAAGGCAAAATAAGCAATAAGGAAATCGCAAACCGTATGCAGGTGTCTCCACCTGCTGTGACGGAAATGATTAAGAAATTGATTTCAGAAGACCTCATCATCAAAGACAAAGTCAAGGGCTATCTTCTAACGAAAACTGGTAAAATCAATGTCGCTGAACTCTATCGGAAACATCGCCTCATCGAAGTCTTTTTGGTGGACCACTTGCAATACACTTGTGATCAAATTCATCAAGAGGCTGAAATTTTAGAGCATACTGTCTCTGATCACTTCATCGATGCGCTTGACCGCCTACTCAATTACCCTCAAACCTGTCCACACGGTGGGCAAATCCCCAAGTCAGGTCAGCTCATACAAGAGATTTATGACCAGACTTTTACACAAGACCTAACTCCTGGAGACTATGTACTTCGTCGAGTTCAGGATCAAATTGATTTACTCCATTATTTGGAAACTGTCGGTCTTAAAATTGGAGTAACTTTTACCTTGAAAGGCTTTGACCCTTTTACACTACTATACCGCCTGAATATTGAAGGAAAAGAAATTCAAATTCCAGAAACTGTTGCTAGCAACCTTTATATTGAATCAAACTAAAAAAGCGAGGCTGATAGACACCCTTAGAAGTGTCATCAGTCTCACTTTTTTTACATTTGTTTCAAGCGTTCCACCCGTTCTGAAATTGGTGGGTGGGTATAAAAGAGCTTCTGCAAACCAGATTCCTTTTTAGGGTCATTGATAAAGAGGGCTGCGCTAGCATCATCCACGTGATGTTGCATTGGCGCACTATTATCAAGTTTGAGCAGAGCGTTAATCATACCTTGTGGGTTACGTGTCAATTCGACGCTAGAAGCATCAGCTAAAAATTCACGCTGGCGTGAAATAGCCAACTGAACCAAGGTAGCTGCCAAAGGCGCCAGAATAATGGCAATCAAAGAAATAATGAGAAGAATAATTTCCAAACCGCTACTTCCATTACGGTCATCATCATTTCTACGACGCCCTCCACCCCAGAACATCATATTACGAGCCATCCCAGCTAGCATGGTAATGGCAGATGCTAAGGCAACTGCTATGGTAGAGATTCGGATATCGTAGTTGCGAATATGACTCACTTCATGTCCAATAACTCCTTCAAGTTCCTCACGATTCATAACCGCAAGAAGACCTGTTGTAGCAGCTACAGCAGCATTTTTAGGGCTAGATCCCGTTGCAAAAGCATTCATTGAAGGATCATCGACAATAAAGACACGTGGCATCGGTATTTGTGCCACCATAGCCATATCCTCAACAACATGATAAAGATTCGGAGCGGTTTGTTCGTCAACCTCTCGTGCACCATTCATAGCCATAACGACATTGGTTGATTGGAAAATCATGGTAACGGCATAGATAAAACCGATAACTAGAGCAAGAATCAGACCACCGAAGCCTGAACCTAACCAAAGATAGCCAACACCGTAACCAACAAGGCCCAACAAGAGGAAAAAGACCAGGAGCAAAAGCCAAGTCTTTCTCTTATTTCGAGCAATCTGATCAAATAACATATTAGTTACCTAGTCCACTGAAATCAACCTTAGGCACAGCTTTTTCTTCTTCTGGTGTTTCAAGGAATTCAGCGGCCTTAAAGCTAAACATCTTAGCAATAACATTGCTTGGGAAGGTTTCCAATTTCACATTGTAGTTACTTGTCACACTGTTATAGAGTTGACGCGAATAAGCAATTTTATTTTCAGTGTTCGTCAACTCTTCTTGAAGTTGGCTGAAGTTTGCACTAGCCTTAAGGTCAGGGTAACTTTCAGCAACCGCAAAGATTCCAGAAACCTGACGAGTCAATTCATCACTGGCACGCATAGCTTCTGCAGGAGAAGTCGCAGCTGCAACTTGATTACGAAGTTCTGCTACTTTTTCAAGCGTTGAACCTTCATATTTAGCGTAACCTTTAACTGTTTCAATCAAGTTAGGAAGGAGATCATTACGACGTTTCAATTGAACATCAATTTGACTCCATGCCTCCTTGGTTTGCATACGGCTTTTAACCAAGCCGTTATAACTTGTAATAACAAAAATCACAAGAACAACAATAATGGCAATAATAATCCAAATCATATTTAGTTTCCTTTCTTATACTTAAAAAGAGTCGGTACGACCTCTCTTACAAGTATTTTGATAATCTCAGTATATCAAATTTTCAGATAAAAGTGGTAAAATGTGAGCCATTTTACAAAAAACTGGACATCTTGTCCAGCTTTTTTATTACTCTTTAGACGTGTGTCGTTTGCCTTGGGCTAGGGCATCTGCTTCTGTCATAGTAACGACATTTGCTTTGTTGGTGTTGCTAGGCATACTATTGATGTCATACCAATAAACATCTGCTGTTCCATGACGCGCCACATAAACTGTTCTACTCTCTTCTTGTATAGGCTGCACAGGCTCTGGTTCAGAACTTGGTTGTTCAGTCACCTGTGAACTCTCAGAACTAGGCTCAGATGGTGCTTCAGTAAATTCAGTTACCGTATTTGTTGCTGTCCCATCTGCATAATTGATTTCTGCATTTGGTGATTGGTTATCTAAGACAACATGTGTAACTCCCTGACTATCAAGAGTCTCCTTATCTCCACCAAGTTTAATTTCCAAGAGATTTCCAGAACTATCGATACCAACATACTGAAGTTCCACTTGACGAGGCAACAACTCGTCTCCACTGTAGATAGCTGTTACCTTATAATCTAACCAATAGTTAGGGTGGAGTGCCAGCCAGTTATCCAAGCGATTCTCGTAATAAAGCATGCCTGACTGATTACCTTCGTCAGTTCCTTTATAATTTCCAGAGTTCAACCAGGCAGTCATAGGTACTAAATTCTTGCCCTCGTCATTGACACCAGAAAACTGATAGCCAATCAAATGTCCTCGATTCATTAACCAAGATTTTGATTTACCGTCACCATAATAAAACTTATAGTTATGCCATCCTACAGGATCATATTTTATTTTACCGGGGCGTTTATTCTTTGGCTCGTCCTTATCTTGTAACTGTATATGAGCACTGTGGGCGCGTCCTAACTGGTCCTTTTCCTCCATGACAAACTGCTTTTGACCATTAAAAGCTAATATACCATTGTTCTCATCCGCTTGAGCTGCTTGAGAGCTTACAGTCAACGATTGTTTGCTAGTATCTACTGAAAATCCGAAACCTAAAGTAAATACTAAAACAAGAAGGGCAAATAAACGAATCCTACTATTTCTTTTTTCTTTCATTATCTTAACTCCTTAATTTTTCATCACTTTAATTATACAGGACCAAATCAAAGTGGATGATTAAAAATAAAGAATAATGATATTAGCCATCTTAGAACTTGCTTAAAAAACAAGAAACATCCATTTTCTTGGATGCTTCTTACCTATTATTTACCTGCTTTTTTACCTTGTTTTGTAAGATAAACTGTAGATATACTTAGTGCTGCAGCAACTCCGACAAGAAGGAAGACCGTTGTCGTATTAGACTTACCTTTTTCTTTTGAAGTGCTAGCTTGGCTTTCAGAACTCTTGGCCACCTGGTTTGCCTCAGTTGCTTTATCAATACGGGCGACATTCTTAGGTGTGTCATCCTTCTTGCTTTCCGCCAATTCTGACAAATCACTGCTAATCTCTTTGGCAACACCTTCAGAGCTTGTAAGTGATGCCGCTTCTGAGGCTAATGTTTCAGAGGCCATAACCGCCATAACTTTACTTGCAATCACATCCACAGACTTCTCATTCAAAAGAGAATTAAAGCGAATAGCTTCTGAGGCGAGCTGACTACTTGTTACAGAGATTTTTAGGTCATTGTTATAAGCGACCTGACTATTTGGCGAGATGCTGACAACTTCAGATGTACGTGCTGTTGTTGGAGCTTCAGAAACTTTGACATCAACCTGACTTGTTGAACCCTTTTCAATAACTTCTGAAGAAACCTCGCTAATCGGATCCTTTTGTGTACTTTCTGAAGTTGGAGATGTCTCTGGGCTGTCAGAAGTAATTGCTACGTCAACCTGACTAGTAGATGAAGCTACTGAAGTTGCCTCATTCTTTGGTGACTCAGAGGCTGGAGCAGTTGAACTTGCTTCACTCTTTGGTGTTTCTGATGCTGAAGTCTCGGAGATTACCTCACTGTTAGATACTTCAGAAACTGGAGTGCTTGAACTTTCCTCACTCTTTGGGGTTTCTGAAACTGAAGTCTCGGAAACTACTTCACTATTGGATGCTTCGGAAACTGGGGTGCTTGATCCTGCTTCACTCTTTGGTGTTTCTGATGCTGAAGTCTCAGAGACTGGATTATTGACTGGCTTTGGCTCAGACTTTGTTGGAGAAACTGTTGAAACAGCTCCAACAATCGTCGCCTTATTGTCAATCGTATTATTTGATATACGGATTTCTCCATTACCATTGTCACCCATCTCAAAGTTTTTAGTAATCACTGGATCAGCCAAGGTATTCAATAGTTTATTATCGTAGACATCGACATTCTTGATTGTTCCACGAACTTGTTGGAAATCAATCGCACCACGATGGAGGTTATAGAGGTCATTAGTTGTCCCTGAACGTAGAATGGTATTGTCATGAATCTTAATTCCAGAATCATTGAGGTCAAAATTGTGACCTGCAAAGACTGTGTTCACACGAATACCTGCTCCAGCAAAGACGTCCTTGATGAGGTTTCCTGAGATTTCATGACCCTTACCACCAAAAATACCGATACCAGCCGCACGCCAGCCTGATTCAATGGTGTTGTTGAGGAATTTATTATTTTCCTCGGCTGCGGCATTTGTCCCATCTGAAATACTTGACCAGATAGCCAAACCATCATCACCATTCCCACGGATGTTAGAGTTTTTTACCGTTGAATTCTTGGTTCCTTGAGCAAAGTTAATACCATCAGCCAAGTTATTACGGATACGAGCGTTTTCAATAACAAGACCGTCCGTATACTTCATATTTCCCGTCTGGTCGTAGTCTCCAATCCACATACCAACTTCAAAATGCTGAACCCAGATGTCATGAATTTTCGAATCCTTGCCAAGTGTTCCCGAAATAGCCTTGTACTGTGCATCCTCGTTATAACGAGAGGTCAAGTTGGAATCCATATAAAGATTGCTCAACTCAATACCATTACTATTATGACCGAAGACAATTCCACCACCATAGCGTTTATCACTTGTAAAGTGCAGTTGTGTATGCCAAACACCAGCACCTGAAATTTTTAGATTATCAGCTTCGATATTAACTTGTTTGTCGAAATTGAAACGTCCCTCTGGAATATAGACAGATTTTCCGCTAGCTTTAGCTTCCTCAACAGCCGCAAGTAGGGCAGCTGTGTCATCACTATCATCATTGGCAGATGCACCCTTATCCACAATACTGATGCTATTTTCACCTTGGGCAACTGGCGCTGGAGCCTGTTCTAGCTCAATAAAATCAATACCATAAGGGACATTGTCATCTTTCTTCTTAACCAAAGAAATCTTATCACCAGATTTCAATTGGATGTCCTTGAGGAGAAGACGTGTCTCATCAAAACGGAAGCGTGCACTTGATCCATCAACGACTTGATCATATTCGTGGTCACCTTTAAGGTACTGCCATGCTGAGTGAGATGACAAATCAAGATTACCAACGCTTGAACCATTAACCTGCACATCCAACTGACCTGATGCACCATCAGGTATTGTATAACGCACATTCAAAGCATTGGCTGGCTCGGTGACATTGAAAGTAACTGCTGCATCTTTTTTAGGAAGCTCGACATAAGTTTGGTTCGTCGCTTCCACGGCCGTAGATTCCATGTCAGTTGACTGTTGGATTGTAGCTCCATTTTCGATAGTCGCATTTTCTGCTTCATGAGTCGTGTAAGGCATTTTGGCACCGTAGGCATCTGTGTTATACTCCTTGCCTTGTCCTTGACCCTCAGTCGCATTGGTTAAGACATTTGCTGACGTTCCTTGATTTTGAGAGGTGCCTGTCTCAATCACTTGATCGATGGTCGGAGTCTGCTCAGCTGCTTGAACAGTCCTTACCTGAGGTTGAGACGGCATAATATTGGCAGGCTGAGAAGCTTGCACACTCTCTGATGCTAGCTCTGAAGTCGCCAACTGAGCTGTTGAAACCGCTTGAGGGGCCTGCGCTTGATTTGAAGCATCAGTCAAGTCACTAATCGATTGTGCCTCGTCAGCCTGAACTGCTTGCCCATTGGCAAGGGCCATGAAGCCAATCAAAGCCGATGCTGCCCCAATGGAATATTTTCGGATGCTGTACTTTGGTTTTGTTTTACTTTCTCTAAACAAGTTAATTCTCCCGATACTTTTTTTCACAATCTCTCCATTTTAGTTTTAAGCTATTCTCGAACTAAAAACAGAGACTCTTAAATATTTGATGTACTTAATGATGCTGTTGTTTCTTTAATCCAAAACAAACCAAAACAAATTATAAGTCATGAGAACACAAAATAAAAGGCTAAGTAATCCATTTTAACAAGGCCTTAACAAAAATGTCATATTAGAAAGTTCAGTTATTCATTTCTAAATTATAGTCTAAAAATGTCGCACAAAAAGGTAATTTCTTTCACGTGTAAGAAAGAGAAAACTCTAAACTTCCATAAAGGCTTATTTAGCAAGATTTATCGGCTAAAACAATCAAATTGTATTAAATCTGTTTTCTCAGATTTATGTCAAACGTTTGACAGTCTTTTTTAATTTTACGATTCAAAGTATTATTTTCCGAATGTTTAAGTATTACAAATGTTAAATACCCAAAAATAAAAAAAGAGACAATAATCTGTCTCTGATTTTTCAAAAAAATAACTAACCTAACTAGATTTTACGATAACAATCCCTCTAATTCTTCAAGCGATAGACCAGTCACATCTGAGACAACTTCTAGAGATAGACCTTTTGAGAGCATCTTACGAATCATTTCTAGTTGTCCCTCATAACGACCTCGCTCTAGTCCCTGCTCTAACCCTTTCTCTATGCCTTCTTCACGCGCTTCATCAATTGCTGTTTCCATGGTCATGTCATAATTTTCTTGAATACGTATGCGTTCATCAATCATCGCCTTTTCCTCCTGTGTCCAGCTGGATGAATCCAGTAATGAATCGGCATGCGTGACCGCTTGACTAGGTTCCTTAGAAAATGGGAGATTTCCAAAAAACTCTAGCCACTGCCGCCCTTCATCCTTGATATGCTTATCTTTATTATACTTATCCAACTCTAAAAAGGCAACCTTTAACATATTATGAGCTACTCCATCCTTTCGAGAGCTATAAAGAGGTGTCCCATCTACTGTATGGCGCATTTCATAGACATTGACAGGTGAATCTAAATGAGGAAAAATACTTCGCTCCAGGATAGCGATCCCATAGACCGGCTCCAGCTCCTGGTACATAGAATGGGTTGCCCCTTTCTTTCG
>OIFU01000572.1_pt1 | contig 13532 bp, 18 predicted proteins | sample 1582141 | NCBI WGS metagenome assembly OIFU01 (sample SAMN07501047, study PRJEB24779) | human gut metagenome | isolation source: stool | host: human infant | place: USA: Pittsburgh, PA
GGATTTGAACCCACGATAGAGTTTCCCCTATACACGCGTTCCAGGCGTGCTCCTTCGACCACTCGGACATCTCTCCATATTAAACTAGTAATATCAATGGCTCCAGCCTTTTACACTTTTACCAGCACTCAGTAAGTACTTACGATATATACTACTTTATTTTTTATTTTTACTTTCCCATTCTAACATAGGGTAGCTTACCTGTCAATTAAGTATTTACTGTCTAATAATAAAGAAGACTTAAACTGTCTCTAAACTTTGAAAATGTTGATTTAACTCATTTTGAAAAATTTATTTTTAACAGATAAAACATTTCTATATTCACAAAACATAAAAAAAAATTAGAGCCATACAACAGTAGTTATTACCTGTTATACAGCTCCTATACATATTATAACCTCTTATAAGTAGTGTGCTAGCTCCTCAGCTGTAACTTCTACGCCTTTATCCTTTAGTAACTTTAATATCTCAGCTTGTTCTATTTGTTGAACCTGTATCTCCTTCTCCTTATATCCTAATGACATTAAGTGTCTAGTTAATGCCTGCTCTCTACTCTTTAATCTGTTAAGCTCTGCAAGCTCTATATTAGTAAGCTTTCCTCTACGGCTCTCTAATGCCTTTATAGTATTTTTAATATCGTCTTGCTCCTTAATAGTCTCCTCTGTAGTAGCTGGGAATATCTCAGTCATTAACGGAATACTGTAAGAGCTTTTACCATTGACCTTTTCTTTAGCCTCTCTAATTGCTGTATGTATAGCGTATCCTTTACTCATATCTAATTGATTATTCATATATTTTATACCTCCTGATTATCTTGATTTTCTTTCTCTTTTATTAATTCATTCTTTAGTATCTCTATAGTTTCATTTACTTGCTGGAGCCTGATATAATTAATGTTTATATCAGCCTCTAGCCCTTCTATCCTGTTCTCTAAATATTTTCTAGTATTTAACAAATCCTTTAACTTGTCTATAATAGTTACCTGCTCTCTGAGTCTACTATAAGTCATTATCTTACCCCCTTAGCAAAGTTATAGCGTTGTCTGTAGTACTCTAGCTCTTTAGCCAGCTGTGCCACGTCTTGCTCTCTATTATTTTCAAAGTGTTCTATCTGTATGCTTGGACCAGTACCAGCTAAAACTTGTCTTAACAGCTCCTCTTGGGTGTCTAGCCCCATAGCTGAACGAAAACCACTAGCTGTTTCTAATCCATATGTAGAAATACCCCTATTTCCTACGGATAACGGTCTGCTATACTCAATACTAAAACTCCTAGAGCGAGATTGTGGCATACTACGAGACCTACCACCAGTATCTTCTTCTACTGTGAATTTAGCTTTAAACTCAGCCCACCAGTCTTTAGTCTTATTACAAAAAGCCTTCCAGCCTCCTAATACCTCACCAGTCCCCCTATCAAACTCTTTATTCAAGTCATTTACAGACTCCTCTACACTATCAACAATTCCCTCAAATGACTCCTCAGCTTTCTTCTCAGTTTCATTAAACTTATCATTAGCCGTATCAGCCATTTTGTTATACTCTTCCTCTGAAATAGCTCCAGCCTGTTTAAGTCTGTAAGCCTGTCTAATCTCTTCATCACGTAATTTTCTAGCCTCGTCTACAACTTTATCACGTTGATTTTTAGCATTTTGCCACACCTTAGTAGCACTATCAGCCGTGATTTTATCCTTCTCACTAGATAAACTATTTAAGATAGCCATTTCTTCCTCTGCTGATTGAGACGCCATATTAACTAATTTCTTATAATTTTCGTCTTGTAGTCTCTCAATCTCAGCTAACTCCTCAGCTGTTAATGCTCTCTTTTCATTACTTGCAGTCTGCATTATAGACTGTATTTTATTCAGATTTTCCTGTGTAGTTTGACTAGCTGTCTCATAATGCTGGCGTAAATTTGATAACATTGTCTCCTGCTCTGCTTGAGTCATTTCCTTATTGCTCTCAAAATAGTTTTTAAGTATTCCTAAATCTTCCTGATACTTAGTATTTAAAAGACTAGTACTTTGTTCTTTCCATGAATTTAAATGATTATTCATTTCCTCAGTAAAGGCTGGCGTAACTTCTGAACCTAACAACCTTAACTGTTCACCTACTCCAATTATTCCTCTATTTAGCTCCTGAAAAGGTACTAGAGCGTCTGTAGTTGCCTTACTAACACTCTCCCCAAATCCTGTGGAGAACTCTAAACCTGTAGCATTAAGCCCATTAAGAGCTTGCATGCAACTAGTAATTCCATCTACCGTAGCCTTTAAAGCAGGCTGTACAGCGTCGTACATTTTTAACTTCATTTCTTCCCAAGCTGAGTTCATGCTCTTTAAGGAGCCCTGTAAGTTATTATTCATAGTCTCAGCCATTTGTTTAGCTGAACCGTCAGCATTAGCTACAGCCTTAGATAATTTATCATAATCACCTTGAGAAGAGTTTATGATTGATAACATTCCTGACATAGCCTCAGTACCGAAGATAGTTGACGCTACCTGTGCCTGAGTTGCTGAGTCTAGCTTACCTATTTTATTTCTTAGCATTCCCATAACCTCACTTAAAGACTTCATAGATCCGTCTTGATTAGTTATAGAAATACCGTATTTATCCATAACAGCCTTAGCCTGTTTAGTCGGAGATACTAAACTGTTCATAGCTGTTCTTAATGATGTACCAGCTTGAGAGCCTTTTATACCTGCATTAGCCATTAATCCTAGTGCTACAGATACGTCTTGAACTGAATAACCTAATGCACCAGCTACAGGAGCTACATATTTAAAAGACTCTCCTAGCATACCTACATTAGTATTTGCACTAGATGATGTAACGGCTAGAACGTCAGCAAACTCTCCAGCTTGCTCTGCTTTCATACCAAAGGCAGTCATGGCATCACTACAAATATCAGATACTCTCGCCAAGTCCTCTCCACTAGCTACAGACAAGTCTAATATAGCTGGTAGACCTGACATAATCTGATTCGTGTCCCAACCTGCCATTGCTAAATATTGCATACCTTCGGACGCCTCATAAGCTGAGAATGATGTAGTAGCTCCTAAGTCTCTAGCTAAGCTCTCTAACTTACTAAATTCAGCCCCAGTTGCTCCTGATATAGCCTGTACTTTAGACATAGACTCTTCAAATTCTTTACCAGTATTGACTACGTCTACGCCTAAATCAAAGACTTGTTTAGCAATCATAGTAATACCAGCAACCTTACCAAAAGCTCCTAATACTTTTCCAAGTCCGGTAGTCTTATTGGTAGAGCCTGTAAGGTTATTGTTTAACTCTTTAAATGAATTCTGTAAATCACTCATATCGGCTTTGAGCGTTACTAAAATATCACTACTAGACATTTAATACCCCCTTATCTTTAGTTAAATAATCCTCTTAAGTAATTAAGCTCTTTCTGCTTATCTTCTTTTGATATCTTTTGTTCTGCCTTCTTTTGTTTTTGCTCAGTTTTATTGAATATAGGCTCAAATTTTTTCCCTGACATAGCCTTAGCGTGTGCAGAATAAAACGATAGGCTGATATTGTCATAGTGTGCCATTCTACTTTTATATAAATATCTAGAGGCTATATTTATCTCAGCTGGCGTCATTAACCAAAACTCAGACGGAGCTATTCCCAGCTCTCCTATTGCTATCCCAAAATATTCCTCTAACATATCCCAAAAAGAAAAAGAGGCAGGTTCTACCCCCTCCTCTTTCTCAACTAAAACTGAGCTTTCTACTTTTTTTCACTACCAAAAGCTATTGTTATAGCTACAGCTAATTTATTTGATAATGATTGTAAGCCCTCATTTTCTATAACAGCCTCGATAATATCAGCTGTCTCCTCTTTAGTTAGTGTAGGCTCCTCATGTAATAACCCCGCCCAAACTAATAAATTAATATCTTTGAATGATAAAGAACTCCATAATGAAGTAACTGGCTTATCTAAATTCTCCTCTAGTATCATTAATGAATTAAAATTAAATCTTAAATTTCTTGCCTTATCAGCGTTAATAGTCACAAATTTTTTCATAGTGTTTATTCCTCCTAAAAATTAAATGTTTTTATCTTAGCTAAAATAAAAAGAGACAGTATCAAAAGCTGTCTCATATGTATCTAATAATTATTTTTTAATATCTGTATATTGGTGCACTTAAATGATTTATAAAGTTTCTTGTTTTAGGCGGCACAATATCTAAATATTTAGCCTTTAAATTACCACTAGTGTTAAAAAAGTCTGAGCTATAAGTCCCCATACCATTGCACTTTTCTCTTAAAAAGGCGTTTATTAACCCTGCATGTGTATTGTACTCAACCTCTAAAGCCTGTATGTCCTCATAAGCCTCCCCCACTTCTACTAGTAATCTACACATTTTCGCCACTTTAGGACTAGCTTTTTTACTAAATTCAGCTCTTAGCTCCTTACTAAATTCTGTAGATACTCTACTACCTGTCTCATTCTCCATATAAGTACCAAATGAAGTTAATAGACTCTTTGATAATGCCATAGCCATGTATTCCGCCTCTGTCTTGTTTGTCTCAGCCTTTCTAATCTCCTCGGCTAGTAATTTTTGTTCTAACTTAACACTTTCTAGCTCTTCAATGTCTTTAGCTGTTAAACTCTTAGACATTAAAGTATTTTCTTTAGCTATCAAGCTCATTTCTTTCCCCTTTAGCTCCATAATTTTAGCCTCGCACTCCATTACGTTACTATCAAGCTCATTTATTTTATTTCTTACCTCATTAAATTTATCTATACAGCTCATTCTACCCCTCCAGCCTACATATATTTTTCTAGGTCTCTTCTCATTTCTTGTAACATTTCCACGTCATAACCTACTTTACGAATATATTTATTAAGTCGGTCATTTAACTCAGTTGTTATACTATGTCTATTCCTCGCACGTAAATAAACACTCAAAGAGTTTGGATTATAACCAAGCTTTACACTCATTCTTCTAATACTCGTCTTTTCAAAAAATATTAGACTACGTATCATTACATGATCAAAGAAGATATAAGGCTCCTCTTTTCTAGGCCTCCCTACTTTTTTCTTCTCTTGTATATCTTTTATATCTCTAGTATCCATTTATAAAACTCCTCCATATATTCTAAATTAATGTCATACTATTATGTCGAATAGATATTTAAAAATAATAAAGGAGCCGTTAGAGTACCTTTATCGTAGCTCTGTAGCTCCTGCATTACTTATAATTAATACTAAAAACAAATCAGAAAAACATATAAAGCAAGGGTATTAAAGATTTTACCCTTCCTATTGTCTAGTGTACGACTAGCATAATTTTATAAGTATGTACTGAGTAAATACTAAGAAATAGCTCCTCAAAAGTATTTACTAGTAATCAAAGTATTTTTTGATATAGGTATTTTCAATATGCTTTGTGTGGGGCCAGGACGCCCCCGTGTCCCCCCCTCCCCGGTATCTGACTATTTTATAAACTATAGCACGAGACTATTTATACTCGGAAAAATATTATAATCTTTTACTATAATATTTCAGACATAACTTTAAGGTCCATTATTTCAAGTCTTTATTTTGATTTATTTTGAATATTAATAACCAAAAAAAGCATAAAAAAAAGAGCTTGTTATAGCTCTCCTTGTTCCACTATCTTAATATATTTCTTCAATGTATTCCTGCTTATACAATGTTTATTCATCAAATCAACTTGCTTTATCCTCCTATTGCTCAAGAACAACTTTATATCTGCTTTTAATTCTTCCGTAATCTTATCTAATTGTCCGACTTTTCTCCCTTGCTTTTTGTCGCTAGCTTGTATCCCTTGCTTAATTCTCTTTGCTATAATCTCTCTCTCTTGCTGTACTCTATCCAATTCAACTATTAATAATAGCTTTATAGTGCTTTCTAATGCTGTTTTAGTAACTAAGTTCTGTGTATTTGCTACCTCTGTTAAATTCTTAATATAATCCGTGGATACAGTTGGATTATCTAAAAATACTAAATTAATTCCCTTATCCATTAATTCCATATACTTTTTATATCCTTCTTCTGCCTGTCTAGTAAATCTACTTATCTCTTTAAATACTACAGTATCCCCCTCATTCAAGTTACTTTCTAGTTCCCTCCACTCACTTCTATTAAATGTTGCCCCTGAAATATCGTCCTTATAAATGTATCTATCGCTATATTTTATATTGTTACTCTCTGCATATACTTTTAAACTCTTTTCCTGTCTATTAAAGCTCTGTTTATCGTTACTTTCTTTAGTTGAAATTCTCATATAGAAATATGTATTGGCCATATTAATACCCTCCATAGTGTCAATTTAATTATACTTTATTTGATAATAATATTATAGTGTCATTTAAATTATCAGTCAATATATTTTGACACTTTTTCATAAAACTTTTTACTATATGGTTATTTTGACACTTTCGGGTTATTAACTAGTCTCTGTGGTCTCTACAAAGTATCTTAAAGCTCTAGTATTTATATAATTTACCAATATACAATATATGTTAATAATATACATTTAAAGCCACTTTGTCGCTCTTTGAATATCTCTAGCCCTCTATATATCTCGCTCACGGATTTTTTTAATGCTCGTATAAGTCGCTCCTGCCTAGTATTTTAGTAGAGCTAGTCATATAGTAATAAAGTGTATAATAAGCCAGTTTATCCATTTAAGAGCTAGCACAAGCCTGTAGAGCCAGTATAAATCAGGTGCTAACTCCTCGTTCTCTCGCCCTTTAGTCTACCTCTAACGGAAATCACCTTATATATCTTTAATTACTAACCAGTATCTATATAACTGCATTAACTTCTCTAACTTATATAAATATTAGAAATATAACTATATTACCTATCTGTATTAAATATTAGTATGTAGAGTTTAGCTCCATATATAATTATTATTCTATAGTTATTATTCTATAATTATTATTGGTAGTCCTTAAATGGACATAGGTCAGGTGCATAAATGGACAATGGTAAAGCTCATAAATGGACATACTAACAATATCTAAAACAAAAAAGAGCCTAAAGTGGCTCTATTCCGTCTCTTATGTATCAATTTTTAATAATAGGCTTGTTCTAATTTTTAATACAACTTTTGTCTCTCTCTAGTTTATTATATTTCCTCGTAGTCCTCAGACTCCAGCTCTTCTATAGTATTTAAGTTAATTACAGGATAATAAACTTTATACACATTAGCTAAACGGCTCCCATAGGTACGCCCTCCCTCAGTAACTACCTTTATAAGTCCTAGCTCCTCCAGTTTCTTTCTTGACCTTTTTACCTGTGAGGCTGATATATTTAATCTAGCTGTTAACGTGTTAATACTAGGAAAACAAGTACCGTATTTACTCCCATTAGCTAAACTCATCATATACAAATATATTCTAGTCTCGCTGGCGTTTAAGTCTAACGCTCCTAGTGCTATTGGTAACATATTATCACATATAAAAAAGCTCTTTTCTTTAGTCTGTGGCTTAGCTGGTTTAATCTCCAGCTCTGCCCCTTTATAAAATCCGTTTTCTATTATCATTTTTCTATTACTCATTATATTAAACCTCTTTTCTTAATATAATTCTGCTTTATTAAATCTTTATCTGATAGCTTTAAATAAGACTCTGCCTGCTCTCTAGTCTTAAATCTTTTATATACAGCTGGATAATTATAAACTAACCATTTACACTCTTCCCAGCTCTCTACTATAACGTTTCTTACTCCTGCTCCCTCTCTAATTGCATAGTACATTTAATTAACCTCCTGATATTTAATAATCTTATGTAGATTAATACTTTTTATTTACTGGAGCTGTTACAGTTTGTACATTCCATTTGCTGGTATATCAGCGTAATACTATCCTGATATATTGCCCTATATCTCCGCTATTTCTCCTCTGTATTAAAAAATAGATTTCTAAAATTATTAAGGTCTTATATTTTGTACTTTTAATTAGTTTTCAATTTTAAAAGTCTGTATAAATGGCTGTATATAAAGGCTGGAGCCTAATAACGTGCCGTGTATTGAAATTCATACCCCTATTTTAAGCATAAAAAAAAGAGCTAGCTATAAAAGCCAGCCCATAAGATTATTAAATAAAAGATTAATTGATGATAGTTAGTAAGTCTAAGTTAACTTACATATAGTAATACTAAAAAAATATATAGTTCGTTACATATATACATATTATCTCAATTTATCTCAATAAATACTTTGTAAATTATTCCATAAAGTAGTAAACTAGTACAGTATTATATAAAAAAGGAGGACAGCGTATGACTAAATGGAATAAAGAAGATAACATCAGAAATGCTGGATACTGGTTATCTAGAAAAATAGAGCTTATAGAACTAAAACATTATAATAAAGAAAATAGCATCACTAAAGACGCTTTTAGAGGTGGTATTTTTAATGTAGAATTAGGGACAGGCAATATAGGAGGCGAAAAGAACAAAAAGAGACCTTGCTTAGTTATAAGCCGTAATAACCTTAATACTGGTGATAATGTTGTTGTAATACCATTATCCACTAAATACAAAAGCTATATCTCTAAAGGAATAGAATATCCTCAGTATAAAAATCACTATTTGTTAAAAAAATCTAAGTATCCATTTTTAAGAGATACCTCTTGTGTAAAGTGCGAGGATATTAGAAATCTTGATAAAATAAGACTTTTAGACCACTTGGGGAATATTGATACTAAGGACTTAGATGAAATAAAAAAGAGAATATTATTTGCATTAGGTTATTAAAAAAAGCTTGTCCTGTATTAGTATATGTGTTAATATAATAATATAAATGACATATCGTCATTCCATTTGTTTATGTTTGACTGTCTAGTCGCAGTCGTTAGAGACTAACTTTAGGTTAGGTTTTGTTAAGGGGGGCTTTTTAGCTCCTTTTTTATTTATTTTAAAAAAATTGTATTCTTTTTGTTATTATGAGCATACTCTATATTAAGACTATGTTTGGTTACCTAGTCGTAACCGTTAGAGACTAATCTTTTGATTAGGTTTGTAGCTACCTTGAAAAGGGTAGCTTTTTATTTTTTTATAAAAAAAGAGCCTGATTCAGCTCCTTAATATTTTCTTTTTGTACTATCTAAGAGCCATATAGCCTATTCCGTTTGGTGTAACTTCCTTTACCCCTTTATCCTCTAACTCTTTTAATCTTTTAATAGCTCTTTTTTTACTATTTATCTCGCTGTAATAGTCCTCTATTTCCTCTATATTCTCTAATAGCTCCAACCTGTTAACTTCTTCTATTAGCTCATCTATTACGTCTGATATTTTAAATATTCTAGCTATTCTCTTTTCTTCTCTCTTCTGCTCCTGCTTGTCTCTAATATTATTTAATATAGATACTAAATCTTTAAATAGGTGATCTCCTATTAGCTTTTTACCAATATTAATATTTTCTATATAACCTTTTGGTAAGCCTATCATTTTAGCCAGTCCATCAACTCCTGTAGTTTTTTGTATCTCTATAGCTATAAATACTCTATCTCTTAGCTCCTGCTCTCTGCCTTTTACAGTCTGTAATTTATTAAGTTCTAGTAAAGCTCTAGCTCTATTATACATTTCATCATTTACAGGTAATTCATTCTTTAGAGATTTATATACTGTATATCCTCTAAATCCTAAAGCCTCTGTGAGCTCTACCACACTGTAGTCCAATGTATTCTTTAGCTCTATTAACACAGATAACCTCTCACTTATTTCCTCTCTTTTATAAGTTAGTTTGTTTGTCTTATGTACTGTATTCATATGTTTCCTACCTCCTAAAATAGTCCTATATAGGTTAATACTAGACATATTTTATATTGGTTACATATCAATACATATAGTTTATTACAACTACTGGTACATATAGTACTCTATATCTATAGAAATAATAGTATAGTTATATATATGCACTTACGTACCAGCAGATAAAACAACTAGTATCAATATTTAGAACTGTGTATATATTTTTTTACAGTGATTTTGATTATTAATATTCAAATTCTTATTAAGTATTACAAATAAAAAGAGCTGGGTAACAACAGCTCCTAATTAATCTTTCTTATTATCACATATCAATCTATTTTCCCTATTATATTTATCTGCTAACTGTCTCATAAAATTAGTCATTATATTGCTTATTGTTATCCTATTATCCTGACTATATATATCTTCCTCTATCTCATAGTCTATTATTTCTCCGTATAAATGTATTTTTTCTATATCTGTGATGCTCTTTATTAGCTCAAGCCTTAAAAAATTATTTAACTCATAAACTCTAACTTCTTTTATGTTTTTATGTTCTGACAAAAGCGTTTTAGTTCTTATACTTAATGAAATTTCTCCATTTAGCTGTATATATTGATTAAGTATAAGCTCTATCTCATTATAATTTTCCCTAGTTAACCTTAAATCACTTAATGTAGTTTGTATATCTTTCATATAAAAACTTTCTCCTTTAAATATAATTTATACTTAATACCTGATACAGTAATCAAATACACTATTCTGTATCACACCCCAAACGTGACAAAAGAGCCATCAACTGCCTTTATCACAGCCTTAGCTCCTATCTTTACATTATACTATATGCATTGAACTTCTATCCATATATTGTATTATTATATTATGGCGATACTATAAAATACACCTTGCTACAGCCTCTACTTCTTGCCTCCGTATAATCTACTTATCTCGTTATCTAGCTCCTGTAGCTCCTTCTCTTCTTTCTTACTCAATGCCGGTCTTTTACTTATCAGATAACATATTAGTGCTATACTCATTAATATTAATGATATTATTATTCGCTCCTGTGTAATCAATGTTTATCCCTCCTATACTTAGAAAGTAACCTTAGCTTATATAATCTTTATTACTTAACAGGTTTTTGCTTTTTAAAAAGGTCTATATGAATCTCAAATAAACTTCTAATAGTAAATCTACATAGCTCCGTATTACTTTCCATTTCAAAAAAAACTATAAACTATAGTACCATCATCTAACTTAATCTCTCTACAGTAATATCCTAATTTAAAAATAAACATTTTTAAACAAGCACCCTTAGCCTCATTGATATCTATTAGCTATAAATAACATATTTTCTGCATAACTTTCTCTTCTAACTTAATTATACTGAATACCTAATGCAGTAATCTATTACTATATACAGTATTTCCTCCTTAAAATTAACGAAAGAGCCTTAGCTTATACGGCCTTAGCTCTAAATCATACTTATTAATGTTCACTATCACAGTCTTTACAGAAACCATTTCCAGCGTCTCCGGCCTCTTGGTCAAATAGTATTCCACAGTCAGGACAAGTAAAATAATGTCCTATACATTGATTACAAACATATCCGCCTGAACTGTGTTGATATTCTCCCTCTCTTTTTTCACAACAAATACACCTACTCACTTCACACCTCTCCCCTACTTATTTTTTCTGCATACTCTTTCCCTTTTTCACAAGAACACGGTACAATAGTATATCCAACTTCATTTATAGCCTTATTATATGCCTCTCCTAAGCTCATATATCCAGGATCAGCATATCGGTCAAAAGCTCTATCAAAGGCTTGTTCATCATTTGGTTTCTTATATTTTCCTGTATTATTACAACCTATACAATTACTCACCTTATCACCTCCCATTACTATATTACTATATTTTTACTTTATATACACTATATAGTTAACAATAATACGTCTGGTCAGTTGTGAGCTGGAGCTTAGGACGTAGCAACCTTATTTCAGCAAACAAGGTATAATACGTCTGTATAAGCGTTTCGCTATCACTATTTACGGTCAAGGGACAACAGTATATTAACAAGCTCATTCCTGCCCTAAGCTCTAATACTGTACTTGTTCACGGTTCATCACCGTCAGGACTTCCGTAGCCTAATGTTTTTGATAACTCTGTATCCATTCAAACAGAGGATTTACGCCTATATCCTTGACTATATAGACGTAGAAATAGTCCTATCTCTTTGGCAACTTTTTTCATACCGTGAGGGACTATACGCCCAGCTAGGACAGGTTATTTTATTAGCTGATTATTCTCTCTCAACAGCTACTTTACTACAGCTCTAGCCTATGCTAAAATGTAGTAGAGATTTTCTATATGTAGTTTTTAAAGATTTTCTATATGTAGTTTTTAAAGATTTTCTTTAATCTCTCTGTGTGTGTGATAATCTCGTTAGGAGCTGGTATTGCGAGTACTAGCTCCTTTTGTTTTCTTTATTAAAATACATTTTCCTCATAGTATTTAAAAAGTTTATCTTCTTCCTCTTTAGTTACGATTTCCTTTTTTATGTATCTTATAAATATGTCTTTAATTTCCTTTGGCATATCTACTACCTCCTTTTATCTCTTACTGTTATCCTAGGCCTTACTGGCTCAGTCATAGTCTCTAATGGATTGAATGTATCAAAGTCCCTCTGTAGGTCATCAGTAAACATATTTACATAGTTTTTAACTATTTCCATTGATGAATGACCTAGCATTTTTTGAAGTCTGAATATATCTCCTCCTGAGAGTATCCACTTTTTAGCGAATGTATGACGCCACCTGTGTACTCCTGTTTTCATTACTCCCCTACGCTGGTTATAATATTGTAGCCCATGAGTGATAGTAATTTGACTAATTGGCTCGCCATATGAATTAGGGAATAATACACCCTCACCGTCTATATAAGCTATATACTCCTGTAATATCAACTTTAACTTACTACTCATAGGGACTACCTGACGCTTTCTATTCTTCGTATGCCTGTAAGCTATTAGTTCATTCTCAAAGTCTAAATCCTCTACTCTTAGCTCTACTAAGGTAGACAGCCTAGCTCCTGTAGCTAATAGAAAATTACATATTACCCAATTACGATACTCACTAAACCTACATTTTTTCATATTAGGTTTAGCTAGTAATAACTTTAACTCAGCGTCTGTATACGTCTCTATAGGCTTAGGATTACGCTTAGGCTCTACTATCTGAAACTCGTCCATATATCCTAGTCTCATAAAGTAATACAGTATAGCCCTAATAGCTCTGACGTTTGTATTTACTGTGGTATCTCCATTACCTAAGTCTCTACAATACTGCATAAAATCATATATAGTCTGTAGCGTTATATCTGCTATAGCTGTCTCCTTAGGTAAAAACTTATACCAAGTATAGTTAATAATATTGTCATAATGCTTTATAGTCGCTGGCCTAAGGTTACGAGCTTTACAGTAGCCTATAAACTCGCTGTATCCTTGCTCAAAGCTTTTATTTACTGACATTAAAGTTAGTTTCTTTTTCTTATAGTTAGCCACTTAAACACCTCCTAAATATCTGTTTTAAATAACAAAAAAAGACCTACGGTATAGAGCTGTTAACTCTTATATACCGTAAGTCTTATATTTCTATATTACTTACTTTCAATTACATATTTACTTGTCTAATACTGAATAGATAGCCCGCTATAACCGTTCAACCGCGTTCCAGGCGTGCTCCTTCGACCACTCGGACATCTCTCCAAGATATACTATTGTTTTTAATACTTCCTTATAAT
>OIFU01000580.1_pt1 | contig 13241 bp, 13 predicted proteins | sample 1582141 | NCBI WGS metagenome assembly OIFU01 (sample SAMN07501047, study PRJEB24779) | human gut metagenome | isolation source: stool | host: human infant | place: USA: Pittsburgh, PA
AAGCCAACAGATAAAGCTAATTCTGCTGGCTTTTTTTAAATAAATCACTTGTTACATGAGCAAAATGAATTTTGAGCAATGAATTTATCTGAAGTAGAGAAAAGATAAATCGTTGTAGATATGAACGTAACAAATTTTATGATAAAATATAACAGGTGAGTACATAATAAAACTGAATAAACAATAAGGAGATTACCATGAATAATAAAAGTGTAAAAGAAATTAAAGAAATAGTAGATAATCTAAAGGTGGATCAATACTTAGAATATATAGATATTTTAAAAAGTGACGAAAGAAAATCAGTGCAAAAACTAGCTGTGTCTTTAGCTAAAAAACTTGATGCTATAAGAAAAGAAGATGAAAGACTAGAACTTATAAATACATACGAAAATGATGGATATGAAAAAGGATATTTATACATAGGTGGAATAGATGAGGTTGGTAGAGGACCACTGGCAGGGCCTGTAGTTGCTGCTGTAGTTGTTTTACCGCCACACACTAAAATAGAAGGAATAGATGATTCTAAAAAAATCAAAGAAAGTAAAAGAGAAGAATTATATGAAATAATAAAAGAAAATGCCCTAGATTATGGAATAGGAATTGTGGACAATGAAGAAATAGATGACTACAATATTTTAAATGCCACATATATGGCAATGAAAAAAGCATTAAATTCAATGAAAAAACAACCAGACTACTTATTAGTAGATGCTGTTACAATACCAGGGGTTGATATAAAACAAAATCCAATAATAAAAGGTGATTCAAAGTCAATATCAATAGGAGCTGCAAGTATTTTAGCTAAGGTTACTAGAGATAGAATGATGTGCCAATATGATGAAATATATCCTGAGTATGGGTTTAAATCAAACAAAGGATATGGTACAAAGGAGCATTACGAAGCTATAGAAAAAAATGGTATAACACCAATACATAGAAAAAGTTTCCTTAAGAATGTGTTATAAGCTATAATATTAATGGAAGAATTTTTAAGTGAATTATTATTGGAGGGGAATAAACAATGAATTATAAAGATATGCTAAAAGAAGCAAGAGAAAACTTAAATGGAAGTTGTAGGGTATGTAAAGCTTGTAATGGAGTAGTTTGTGCAGGAGAAGTTCCAGGAATGGGTGGAAAAGAAACTGGATCTGCTTTTATACAAAACTTCAAAAGTTTACAAGATGTTAAAATAAACATGAGAGTTATACATAATGTATCTAAGCCAGATACTTCAGTAGAATTATTTGGGAAGAAAATGAAAGCACCTATATTTGCAGCTCCTATAACAGGAACTACATTAAATATGGGTGGAAAAATAAGTGAAAGAGAATACATAACTCCAGTTGTAGAAGGATGTATAGAAACAGGAATCTTCCCAATGGTTGGTGATACTGCTGTAGATTCATTCTTAATGGACAACCTAGATGTATTAAAAGAAAACGATGGCCAAGGTATAGTATTTATAAAGCCTTGGGAAAATCACGACATAATAAAGAAAATAAAATTAGCTGAAGAAGCTGGAGCTTTTGCTGTTGGTGTAGATGTGGATGCATGTGGACTAGTTACTTTATCAATGCATGGAAAAACTGTTGTACCAAAAGACGTGGAAGCTTTAAAAGAGTTAAAAGCAGCTACTAAGCTACCATTTATAGTGAAAGGGATAATGACTGTAGAAGATGCTATGCTTGCTGTTCAAGCTGGTGTGGATGCCATAGTTGTATCTAATCACGGTGGTAGAGTTTTAGACTGTACCCCAGGTGCAGCGGATGTACTTCCTGCTATTGCTGAAGCTGTTAAAGGCAAGATAACTATTTTAGTTGATGGTGGTGTTAGAAGTGGTGTTGATGTTCTTAAATTGATAGGACTTGGGGCTGATGGCGTGCTTATAGGAAGACCTTTTGTTACTGCTAGCTTTGGTGGTGGTAAAGAAGGTGTTGAGATGTATGTTAATAAGATTATAGGTGAGTTTGAGGCTACTATGAGACTTACTGGATGCCAAAATGTTAGCGATATCGATGGTAGGGTTATATATAGATAGAAGTTTAATAATAAAATTAAATGAAAAGTTAGATTTAAAATGATACATAAGAATAATTTCTACTAATTAAATTAATAAAAAGAGTATTGATTGAATTGTCAATACTCTTTTTTATAGTATAATATCAATGCAAAATAATTTATTTACATATGGAGGATATTTTGAAAAAACATATAAAATATTTATTGCAATCTTGGTAATAGCATTAACAGCTACAGGAGCTTTAGGTTGTTCTAAAAATACATATCTATATACTAAAGAAAATGAATATAAAGAAAAAATAAGGGTAATAAAAAAGGTGTTTTTGACCATAAAAATATAAATTCATTTTTTATATAATAATAAATGAATCGATAAAAAGAGCAGCAAAAGAAATTGTAAATAGACTAATAGAAAATTATGGACATGAAGCAGGTGTAGTATTTAATGCATATGGACTAGAAGAAAGTATAGCAGGAATGTAAAATAAAGTGTGTAATTGAGTTGTAATAAAGGTTTTATTAATGATAGTAGATCAAGTACACTAGAAATAATAAAAACTAACAGACTTTAAACTCAACTAAAATATACTGTATATTTAATAGTGTTGTAAAAGTTGGTGTCCTAGTGTACCAGATAACATTCCATAGAAAATGAATTACTAATGTGCATCCGAATTCTGTCTATAAGAATTCATAACGTCTTTAAACAATACAGCAATAGAAGGTGGTGTCCAAGTGATTGCATTTGCACCGGCAGCTATGGTTTTTCTGATACTTTCATCAGTAGGACCACCTGTTGCGATTATTGGAAAATCAGGATAAGCATCTCTAATTTTGGCAACTATCCTAGGTGTATCAACAGAAGCTGAAACATTAAAAATAGTTGCACCAGAATCTATTCTTTCCTGAATATTTGTATCATCATTCACAATAGTAACAACAACAGGTATATCTAGTGCATTAGATAAAGCTTTGACTACACCGTTTGATGTTGGAGCATTGACAACCACACCGATAGCACCTTGCAACTCAGCATTTGTTCCAAGCATTACAGAACGAATTCCTTTTGTCAAACCTCCACCAACACCTGCAAAAACAGGGATATCAGAAGCCATAATAATAGATTGTGTAATTATGGGCTGAGGTGTAAATGGATATACGGCTATTACTGCGTCTGCATTTACATTTTTTATAATAGCTAAGTCAGTTGAAAAAACAAGAGACTTAATTCTTTTCCCAAAAATATTTATGCCGCTGCATTCTCTAATAACTTCAGGAACACGTAAAAATGATTTTCTAAGTGTACCATCTATTGATTTTGGTCTTTGTTTCATGGATAAAATCCTCCTTAAAAATTTTCATATGTACATAATTAATAGTAAAAATATTTAAAATGTTTTACTATTAATTATAAATGAGATATGTTGATTTTTATATATTTTTATTGTTAAATATTATGTTAATTTTCTAATTTAAATAAGTTTATTTATTTTAAATTTATTTCTTACAAATAAGATAGATATGATACAAGATATTTAAATTTATTAGTAATTGATATTAAAAATTAAACATGATAAAATTCTATTGAAAAATAAAAAATGAAAGGGTACGGATAAAATCAAAATGAAGTTATAATTTACCTTTAAAATAAAAGTATCATAAATTTTAAAAGCCTATATTAATAGGTGTATTTATAGTGCTTAAATTAAGGAGAGTAAATTATAAAATATTTAGTAATGCAATAATATGTAGAGAAGGAAATTCCATTTGCTTTTTATATTAGTTTGCTAACTTTTTTAGTGTGCCTGTTATTATAATAGTCTCTCCTTATATTTGAGTACAAATGAGGAGGGATTTTTTTATGCAATTAGTAAATATAGAAAATCTAAAAAGTATTATTTGGATGAATTAATATTAGATATAGATAAATTTGAAATATTAGATTTACCTAGAAGCCCTTGAGGAATCTTAAAAAAATACAGATAAAACCATGCTTATAGTATCACATGATAGAGCCTTTATATATAAAATATGTGACTGTATTATTGAAATTAAAAATCAGCAAATTGAAGAGTTTAACGGAGATTATAGTAAGTATATAGAAAATGAAGGCAATAAAAAATTGAAAACATTTAATCATAAAAATAAAGATGAAACTTTATCCTTAGAAAATGAAATGAGTTATGTAATTTCCATGTTATGTGTGGAGACTAATCCTTATAAAAAATCTGAATATGAAAAGAAATATGACTTAATCTTAGCTAAGCTAAAATAGCTAAGAAATAGCTAGAAATTATTAGATAAATTATATGACAAATATTAAAGTAATTTAAAATAAAAAGTAAATTAATATTTAAATTCTACTATAAAAAATTGTGTAATCATCATAGATAAATGTAGAAAAATCGACAAATAAATTTATAGTACGACAAATTTTCCTTGTTTTTTTTCTGCTACAGTGCTACTATGTATTGGTGCTGAAAATTAATTTATAATATTTAATTTAATATTTGAAATCGTTATACTTAATTTATCAGTACAGCAATTATATATTTACAACAAAAGGAGAGAATTCGATGAGTAATTCAAACAAAAAAATTGTTGCTGGTTGGAAAGTTGTTATAGCATGTATGCTTATACAAGCAATACCTTATGGTGTTTTAGCTAACTTACAACCGCAATTCATGTACTACGTAGTTAGTGACAAAGCATTAGGTTTTAGTATGGCAAGTTTTTCTTTAATATTCACTATAGGAACTTTAGTTTCAGCTATAGGTTCACCAATAGTTGGTGGTTTATTTAAAAAGTTTAGCCTTAAGCCTTTATACATAGCAGGTGCTATATTAGGTTGTGGTGGTTTTGCTGCTTTCTCAATAGCAACAGCTCCATGGCAATACTACTTAATAGCAGGTATAATGCAAATAGGTGCTGCTATAATATCTGCATTAGGTATACCTCTATTAATAAATGCTTGGTTCGATGAAGCAAGTAAAGGTAAAGCTTTATCTACAGCTATGGCTGGGGGATCTATAGGAAATATATTCTTACAAGGTTCATCAGTTGCTTTAATAAAAGCTGTTGGATTTAAACAAGCGTACTTAATATTTGGTCTTGTAGGCTTAGTAGTAGCCTTACCAATAATACTGTTCATGTTAAGAATGCCAAAAGATGCTTCAGAAGTTGTAAGAGCTAAAGGTTCTGAAGAAGATAATAAGGAAGAAGGCTTAAGCTGGGGATACACTGTTGCTGAAGCTATGAAAACTAAAGGATTCAAATTCCTTGCTGGTGGATTCTTCTTTGTTGGTATATATGTGGCAGCATTATCAGTACAATATCCAGCTTACTTACATTTAAATGAAGCTGTAAATACAGGAATAATAGGATCTATATTCGCTATATGCTCTCTTGGGGGGACTATAGTTGGTGGTAACTTATTCGATAAAATAGGACCATTCAAAGCTATGGGAATAGCTGGTGTAATAGTTTTAATATCTAATTTATCATTAATATTTGCAATAGATGTAACTCCTCTTGCTTATGTATTCGCAGTAGCAAAAGGTTTATCAATATTCGCTTATACAATAGGTCCTGCTTTACTTGTTGGTAAATTATTTGGAAACAAAGAATATGCTGGTGTATTAGGTATGGTACAATTAGTATTCGGTGTAGGATTTGCTGCTGGTTCATCAATATTTGGTATAGTAGTTGATAAAATGGGATACGGAGTAGCTTGGTGGGCAATAGTAGGAGCTGTTATATTAGCTTATGTTGGTATATTATCTGCTATAAAAGCTATGGACGTATTAAATAAAAAAGGAACAAAAGTAGATAAAGAAGTAGCTGCTTAATTATAATATAGTCTATTTAGATGATTAATCTAAATAGATATAACTACTTATTATATAATTAGTAGGATATATAAGAAATTAACTGGAACAAGTTAGGAATATGCAATCTATCATATTTATGAAAAATAAATATGATAATAAGTTTGTGTATTCCAACTCTTGTTCCTTATTTTATTTGTAGAATATATTACTTTAAGCATAGTTTAGGATTTCAAATAATATAAAAAATTATTATTTTAATTAAATGAATTTATATATACTTTTATTTTAATTTAATATTAAAGATGTTAATATTTAGTTAAGATAATGATATTAGAAAGGAAATATTAACTATGAAAAAAGAATTGATATATTTTAATATAGAAGATCATTATGGGGGGAATCAAAATTGGTTTTGGGATCCTATGATGAAACTAGGAGGTTGTGCAGCAGTTACGGCTTGTGACTTATGTGTTTATTTAAATATACTTATAGGAAGTGAGCATTTATATCCATTTGATATTAATTTCTTACAAAAATCAGACTATATCAAATTCTCTAATATAATGAAACCTTATCTTCGCCCTAGAATGACAGGAATCAATACTCTACAATTATATATAGATGGATTGGGAAAATATCTATATGATGTTAATGACCAAGGTATAAAGATGACACCTTTTGGTGGAGAAAATTCAGTATTTGATGGTAAAAAAATAGTTATAAATCAGATAGACAAAGAAATTCCCATACCATTTCTTTTATTAAAACATAAAAATTCAAAGTTAAAAGAACTTGTATGGCATTGGTTCTTAATTGTTGGATATGAGAAAAGTGATGATGAATTATTTATAAAAATAGCAACCTATGGAAAATATAACTGGATTTCATTTAATGAATTATGGGATACGGGGTATGAAGAAAAGGGTGGAATGATAATTGTAGATATACAATAAAAATATGTAGGCATTATAAAGGGTAGAATCTATACTTAAAATACGAGGAAGGTGATACGAATGTTACGTATAGGAGAGTTTTCAAAGTTGAGTAAAACAACAATAAAAACACTTAGATATTATGATGAAATAGGTTTATTAAAGCCAGAAGAAATAGATGAATTTACGAAGTTTCGTTATTACAGTACTTCTCAACTTTTTGAACTTCATAAAATACAATCATTACGTCAGATTGGATTATCTATTGATGAGATTAAATCAATTATTTCAGGCAAAGATGCCAAATCCCAGAATATTGTTTCATAGTTTATTTGGACAATGAATATAAAGAAAAAGATATAAACTTGGAATTTTGTGAGGCGGTGGAGCAAATTAAACCAGATTTTGATGATATTGTATTTAAGAGGATAGAAGCAACTAAGGTAGTGTCTGTAATGCACAAAGGACCTTACAGAGATTTGTCTAAGGCTTATGCTTTTGCGTTTAAATGGGTTGAAGAAAATGGATATACTTTAGTAGATAGCCCTAGGGAGAATTATATTGATGGTATTTGGAATAAAGAAAGTGAAAAAGACTGGTTAACAGAACTACAACTACCTATTGAGAAAAAATAATAATTAACGTATAAAAAAAGCCACTGATATAATCAATGGCTTTATTTTCCGCTTAACCAAATGTTAAAATCCACATTTAAAAAATCATCTATATCTTTTGATACTTCTTCACTTAAATCAGAAACTCTTCCCTTAGAAACTACTTGAGGATTTATATATCTTCTTTTAGCAGGAATGTTAACCCAATATCCATTATTAGGTTTTTTCTTACTAGTAAATATCTGAGAAAGATTTCTAAAGTCATTCCACTTAGATTTTAATTCTTCATCTTCCTGTAGTTTCTCTATAATCTTATCCTCTACAGTATATAAGTCATCCATATTTATAAGTTTTTTATCAACTGCTAATTTTAATAAATCAGCTAAATACTGCATGGAAAATCTATCTGCATTACAAGTATAGACTTTAGAATTCTCTATACATACAGAGGTGAACTTTATAGCTTGCTCTAAGGTACTAAATGAAATTTCGTCTTCTCCAGATTCATTTTTACTTACAACTAAGTCATTGTACATACCTTTTATTTCATCAATAGATTTGAAACCATAATAAAAAGCATTCCCAAGAGTATATTCCAATCTATCTGCTGATAGTAGTGGTGAATCATTATCAGCAATTGGATACATATGATAATTCTTTACATCCTCAGTTGTTAAGCTATATTTTTTTAGGATAGTTTGTATTTCAGCAGAGTTTGCTATAATTTCTTCCGTCTTTTCTTCTGTAGACTCTTGATTTTCATGGTCTCCATTTAAAAAATCAATCACATGAGCAAATACAGGTGAGCTTATATCGTGTAGCAGACCTGCTATGGATTGTTTAATATCTTTTGTAAAATGCCAAATTATAAGAGCAACTCCTATACTATGATTATATCTAGTATAATTTTTACCCTCAGAAAATATGGGAAAGTTAGTATACTCACATCCGCAGTTCATACCTATATTATTAAGTCTTTTAAATTCAGGTGTATTTATTAATTCCTCTATAAATATGGGGAAATCTTTGCTATATATATCTATTAAACTCAAATTAATACCTCCTTCAAATTTGTAGTAAAACTTATTATATAACAGAGTATATCCAGTTGCAATTTAAAAAATATAAATAAGTTAAAACCTTTTATAAAAAATTTATGTCTAATAAATAAAAAGGAAAAGAAGCTATATTTGTCAAATTAAGATTTTATGAGGGGGAATGATCTAAATGAAAAAGAAAATTAAGAAACTAAGTAGACTAGTAATTGTTAGCATGATGATAATATCAGTATTTATATTAAGTGGTTGTAGTGATAAAAATGAAATGAAAAATACTGTTAAAAATTATACTAAGTTATTAAATGAAAAAAAATATGGTGAACTATATGAAATTTTAACAACAGATTCCAAGGAGTATATAAAAGAAGAGTTTGGTGGTAAAGAAGGATTTGTAAATAAATACTCTGCCATATATTCAGCAATGGGAGTAAATAACATAAAAATAGATGTGGGTGAAATTAAGGATAAATCAGAAATACCTATTACTATTTCAATGAATACTATTGGTGGAAAATTAAAATATGAGGATGCAATAATTAAGCTGAAAAAAGAAGATGATAAATATAAAATATGTTGGAACGAAAGCTTGATTTTGCCGGATATGGTACAAGGAGATAAAATTAGGGTAAAAGTTAGCAATGGTAATCGAGGAGAAATTCTTGATAGAGATGGTAACTTATTAGCTTATAATGGTGAAGTAAATTATATAAATATAGACCCTAAATTATTTAAAAAGGAGGATATAAGTGACTTAGCTAAGGCACTTGACATAAGCGAGGAATATATAGAAAAGAAAATTGAAAATAATATAAACCCTGATTATGCAATAAATATTGTAAAGGTTTCTAAATATGAAGAAGATAAGGTACAGGAAGCTTTAAAAATAGAAGGTGTAATGTCACAAGTAGGAGCTTCTAGGGTGTATGCAAAAGGAGAAGCTTTTGGAAGTTTACTTGGCTATATAGGCGATATAACAGCAGAAGAATTAGAAAAAAATGCTGGCAAAGGATATACAACAAGTAGTCAAGTAGGGAAAAATGGATTGGAGCAAGTTTATGAAGATACATTAAGAGCTACAGATGGAGTTCATATATATATTGAAAGAGGAGGAGAAGATATTACGCTTGCTAAGATAAAATCAAGTGATGGCAAGGATATAAAATTGGCGATAGACTCGGATTTACAAAAATCAGTTTATGATCAAATGGATAATGAAAAAGGTGCATCTATAGCCATGAATTCAGCTACAGGAGAAGTATTAGCCATGGTAAGTTCACCTTCTTATGATTCAAATACAATGGTGACTTACAAAACTAAAACTATAGCAAAAGAGTGGGAAGAAAATAAAAATGCCAGTTTTGATAATAGAGCAAATAATTTATACTCACCAGGATCTACAATGAAACTTATAACAGCATCTATAGGAATGGAAAATAAGGCAATAGATCCAAATGAAAAAATGAAGATAGAAGGAGTAAATTGGCAAAAATCCTCATCCTGGGGAAATTATAAAGTTACTAGGGTAAAAAATGTAAGTTCTGTGAATTTATATGATGCTGTTGTAAATTCTGATAATATTTATTTTGCAGATAAAGCTATAAAAATAGGTAGTGAAAATCTTATAGAAGGAGCTAAAAAGTTTGGATTGGGAGCTGATATAAAATTTGAATATCCTATGTCTAACTCTCAAATATCAAATAGTGGAGCTATAGATAGTGAAATTTTACTAGGTGATACAGGTTATGGACAAGGAGAAGTTTTAACAACACCACTTCAAATAACTATGGCATATTCAGCTTTAGGAAATGAAGGAAAAATTATGACTCCAAGACTTGTGATAAGTGAAAATAAAGAAGAAAAAGTGTATAGTGAAGCTATACAAAAGAAATATTTAAAAGAATTACAAAAAGACTTTGCTGGAGTTATAAATGATTCTAATGGAAGTGGATATTTATGTAAAATAGAAGGTGTTAATTTGGCCGGGAAAACAGGAACAGCAGAAATTAAATCAACTAAAGAAGATGAAACTGGAAATGAAAACAGTTGGTTTGTTGCTGTAGACATGGACAACTCTAAATTAGCTATATCTATGGTTATGGAGAATATGAAAGATAAATCCACATCAAAGTATTTAGTACCTAAAGTTAAAAATATAATGAAAAGTTATATATCAGAAGATAAATAATATATAATATAAAAAAGGTCAATTTTACTAGGTTGACCTTTTTTATATTATAAACTCCAACTGACTGGGGTAATGGCCTTTTTAAGTATCACCTAAATTAAGAAAATGAAATTTTTGAGTTATATATTAAATTCTTCTCCATCATGATTTACTTCAACTATTTTATCTTTGTAATCTAATGAATAATTAGAAGATTTAAAAATTTTAACTAAAGAGTAAGTTTTCCAAAGATGCATTGGAAATGCTATCTTAGTATTAGTGTTTTTCATAAAATAATCAAAACCTAAATAATATTGTTCACCTTGTCGAGGGTCTAAAGGTAAAAAGGCAAGGTCTATATTTTTTCCTTTTATTTTATTTATTGAAGATTTAAATATTTTTTCAGCATAATCATTTTCTTCAGGAGAGTTTTCACCTTCCCAGTGCCACCAGTTTAAATCTCCAGCATGATAAATTGTTTTATTTTCTACCCTCACAATAAAAGCCACACCTAAATCACTAGATTCAAGAGTTTCTATTCTTAAATCATCGATTAATAACCTTTCATTAGGACCCATAAGTTTTATATTTTCTGATTTTGGAGCATTTATATCGTTTGACAATATATAAGTCACATTAGGTTGTGTTTCCTCTATTTTAAAAATAGATTTATTAAAATGATCGTGATGAGAGTGACTTGAAAATACATATAACTTCTTGTTTTTATCGAAATATGGAATATTTCCTTGGAAATAATCAAAAAGTAATATGCAATTATCAAGTTCAGCGCTAAAGCTACTATGGTGAATATATGTTATTTTCATATTGAAATCCTTTCTTATCAATTATTTTATATGTTATGTAAATTATAATTTTATTATATATCAAGCACAACAAATAATCTTAAAGATTTATAAAACTCCATAAGTTCTACATATTTATTTTATATAATAAAAGTAAATATGTAGAAAGGATGTGATTTATATGGATAGTGACCCTAGGTTGAAAATAAGCAATAAGTATAAACAGAGAGAGTTCATATATAATCACAAGATTTTATTATTGATGATATGAACTCTTTAGTATGGAGGGATTATTATGGTACAAATAGTAAGTAATTTAATTGAAGAAAGAAAAATATTAGAACTAAGTGAATACTTTGCAAATTTAAACTCTGTTGATATAGCAAAGGATATGGTGGATTTAAGAAATGAGGATATAGTATTAGCTTTTAGAATACTGCCAAAGGATACGGCAGTAGAAGTATTCTCATATTTAGAATTAGATATGCAAGAATATATAATACAGTCCATAACGGATAGTGAATTAAAAGATATAATAGATAAATTATTTTTAGATGATACGGTAGATATTATAGAAGAGTTACCTTCTCATATAGTTAAAAAAGTATTAAAGAATACTTCAAAAGAAAAAAGAGAATTTATTAATCAATTTTTAAAATATGATGAAAATACAGCAGGGGCAATGATGACCATAGAATTTTTAGACTTGAAAGAAAGTATGACGGTAAAGGATGCTATAAAGTATATTAGAAATGACTCTTTAGATAAAGAAGATGTGGATACTTGTTTTATAATTGATAACAATAGAAAAATAAAGGGAACGCTACATCTAAAAGAGTTAATATTAAATAATGAAAAGACACTTATAGAAGATATAATGGATAGAAATATTATATGCACAAGTACAGTGGAGGATCAGGAAGTTGTAGCTTCCGAGTTTAAAAAGTATGATTTAACATGTATGCCTGTATTAGATAAGGAAGATAGGCTAGTGGGGATTATAACTGTAGATGATGTCATGGATATCATAGATAAAGAAAATACAGAGGATTTTCAAAAGATGGCAGCCATACAGCCCAATGAAGAGTCATATTTAAAAACTCCAGTGTTGGAGTTAGCGAAACATAGAGTTATATGGTTATTAGTGCTAATGATATCAGCCACATTTACTGGTTCTATAATAAAGAAGTTTGATGATGTGTTACAATCAGTAGTAATATTGGCTGCATTTATTCCAATGTTAATGGATACGGGAGGTAATGCAGGTTCACAGTCTTCAACTTTAGTAATAAGGGGATTGGCACTTGGAGATATTGAGATTAAAGATTATTTAAAAGTAATGTTTAAAGAATTTAGAGTAAGTTTAATAGTTGCTACTGTTTTAGCAAGTGTGAATTTTCTTAGAATATATTTATTAGAAAGAACTGAATTAGCCATATCTATAACTGTATGTTTAAGTTTATTTTGTACAGTTATAATAGCAAAAGTAGTTGGAAGTTTGTTACCTATAGTAGCTAAAAAACTAAAATTTGATCCAGCTATAATGGCTAGCCCTTTAATTACTACAATTGTAGACACTTTTGCACTTATGATATACTTTACTTTAGCAAAAGTATTACTTGGAATATAAAATCTTCTCTGCCTGAGTCGATGCTTCATGCATACATTTGCTACGTTGCAGATATATGCTTTAATTTGTTTGAAGAAGACATGGTTATAAATAATATAAAAGATCTGTTATGACAGGTCTTTTTACATATTAGAAAATTATATTGCTCTCAAATCTGTGGAAAACTCGTGGAATTAAGCAATATCAACAAA
>OIFU01000582.1_pt1 | contig 13163 bp, 7 predicted proteins | sample 1582141 | NCBI WGS metagenome assembly OIFU01 (sample SAMN07501047, study PRJEB24779) | human gut metagenome | isolation source: stool | host: human infant | place: USA: Pittsburgh, PA
CGCACACCATCATTATTGACCTCTATTACATCATGCTTAACAGGCAATACCATCTTTACGGTAGGTTCAGGAACCGTTCTATCGTTAATTATCTTCTTAACCTCTTTATCTAAGGATGCGCTACCATTATCAATCGCTCTAGCCTTTACATGCATAAATACCCCATTAGAGGTTCTAAACACCCTACCATCAATGTCCTTTGTTTCACCCTGCGTTTCAATAGCATCCTTTAATACTCGGAATTGATATGGTCCATAAAACTTTGTATCTGTAATAGCCTCTAATGCCGCATCATATTGACCATTATGTATATTCGTAACATGCATAAAAGGCTTTATATCGCTAGCTTGTGAAAGCATCGGTACGGCTAAACACAAGCCTAGACTAAATAGTGTAATATAACGTTTCATACACACATCCCCCATTGAGCACTAATATTAACTGTATTGTAACATATTTTATGAAAACGTTTACAAAACGAAAGAGGTTCCTATTGGTCACCTAGGTGACTATTAGGAACCTCTAATCTATTTACTTTTATAATTAACGGCACTATATTGAAATTGAGGCCTCTAAATGGGTCCAGCCTTTGCTAATCTTCTAGAGATTGGCGGTGATTAATATGAGTACATTCAAAGTGTTATCATTAATGATTTCCTTTGGCATACTTGTAGCAACCATTATCATGGCAGCTAAATGAATTGACCTCTAGCTAAAGCTAGCTTTTCACGGCATTAGGCTATGAAAAAAGGCCCGACTGTGAAGTCAGACCGTTTCTTCAATATTAAAACTTAGAAGCGAAGTCTGGCGTCCAAACCATTTATGCCTCACTTTGATATAAATTATATCATATCTAAACAGGGAAAGAAATCAAAGGATTTCTTTCCCTATTTCCAATTACAAATGTTTATGGTGCATACGATAGTGACTTATATCATCGACAAGATATCCTCTTAATTGCTATATTGTTAATATATTCCTACTGGGCTGACGGATAAGTAGAATTGACTACATGCACAGTAGCACACATCGTGTGATAGCCGACCGTCTGGGCAAGCTTTTGTTCAGGCGGTCTTTTTTTGTTTTCTTGTAGCAAATAATGCTGTACAAAGTTTTAATCATCTCACCTATATGAAAGGAGCTTTCTTATGAGAAATCGTTGGCTTATTGCACTAGCAGCCATTGGTCTGCATATATCCATCGGTAGTGTGTACGCATGGAGCGTGCTTACACGACCTATCATGACAGCTATGGGCTTCACCATGTCACAAACAACATGGACCTTCTCCTTAGCTATCCTAATGCTAGGATTGTCTGCAGGCTTTTTAGGATCTTTTGCAGAAAAAATAGGTCCTAAAAAAAGTGGCCTTCTTGCCATGTTATTCTGGGTGGCAGGCCTATTAGGTACTGCTTATGCACTTAGTGTCCATAATCTTACCTTACTCTATCTCTTCTATGGTATCATCGGTGGTATCGGATTAGGTATTGGTTATATAACACCGGTTTCTACACTGGTAAAATACTTTCCAAATCGCCCAGGATTTGCCACTGGATTAGCCATTATGGGTTTTGGATTTGCTTCACTCATTGCAGGACCACTTATGCAATTCCTCGTAGCTCAGGTTGGATTAGTAAATAACTTTATTATCCTCGGCGTAATCTATCTTGTGGTTATGGGCGCCTCTTCGCTCTATTTGAAAGCACCTCAGCCAAAACAGCCCCCTCGAACTACGAAAGATAAATCCACTATGTACGTTCACAACCATGGCATGCTAGCCAACGATGCTATGAAAACTTGGCAATTTGGTGCCCTTTGGTGGATTTTCTTTATTAATATTACCTGTGGTATCGGTCTTCTCTCCTTAGCGTCCCCTATGGCACAAGAAACCATTGGTATGACACCTGCAGCAGCCGCATCGCTTGTTGGTATCATCGGTATCTTCAATGGTGGCGGTCGCATTGCGTGGTCTACTATCTCCGACTACTTTGGCCGGGCACAAACTTACATACTATTCTTTATTATACAAATCATCGCATTTTATTTACTATCCCAAACAAATAGTGCCTTAACATTCCAAATTTTAATCCTTCTCATTATCACCTGCTATGGCGGCGGCTTCTCCTGTATGCCAGCTTATCTTGCGGATCTCTACGGTATACGCCAGCTTTCTACTATTCACGGCCGTATCCTAACCGCTTGGGGATTAGCAGGTATAGTTGGTCCTATGCTCGTGTCATACTTCCATGAGGCGGGATATGGTTATTCTACAGCTTTAGCATTTTTTGCTCTTCTATTCGTATTAAATACAATTATTGCTATAATCTTAAAAATATATGGAAAACGAGGACTACATAGCTAATACTTACTTCCGAATATGAAAATCTCTCTAGTTGCTATCATATTACAACTAGGGAGATTTTTACTTATATATATATCATTTACAATTACTATTAAAATATAATCGAATTATAATAGTCGATTACATCCTTAAGATTTATATATTCCTCACGAATATATAGACCATCAATGTGTTGTCTATCAACGTGTACTACAGTTTCATTTTCACCTGATGTAGGTATAATTAAAGCATTTCTAATAATGGCATCTTTATATTTACCACGCAAGTAATAGTAATAAAATGCTTGCTTATAATTAAATGCATTCACATCATTAGAAAAATACTTGGAATCAAACAATAAGATTAATGGTTGACTTCTGCCAGTTACAATTTCTAAGTAATGATCAAACTGTATTGAAAATCGACTACGTTCACCTTTTTTACGTTGCTCGATATCCATGTTATCAGGTTTTATTATATTTAACTTGGTAGGTTGTAGCTCTGTTGTAATTTCATAATCATCACCCGAGATTAGTACATGATTAGACAAATACGAATGTACCATACGTTCCCAAAACCATTCAAAATACAGAGTTAGAAATTTAGATGACTTACTACGATTACTTTTCCATTGAAAGTATCTTATTAACGATTTCAACAATAATCGCTCATGATCTTTAAAAAAGCGTCCAACTAATGTTTGTAACTTAGTAATACAAAAATTATACTCATCAAATATAGGGTTATAAAATTGGCGCTTATAAGGGTGAATATCATCTAACAAAGATTGAAAAGAATTATAAAAATCATATAACACATAATCCATACATTCAGTAATAAAAATTGCCTCATCATATTCACAGTTAACTATAAATGGAGAATATATAAAATTTCCATCACTTAATAAAGGACGAATTGAATTAATTGTTTGATTCCAATTGATGTGCCCTTTATAACCTTTAGAGGTATCCCTTATTTGACGATGATATAATCCAAGCTCTAAATAATATCTAAGAATATGATGATATGTATCTACAGGAATCGTGTCAGTTAATTGTCCAAGCTCAACTCCATATAATTGTCTATCTCGCTCTATAATATGTAATATGTCTTTCATCGATTGTAATATCCATAACTTCTCATCTCGTGAAGCGACTTTACCAACATTATAGTGCTTAGGAAAGGATAGTAGAATATTACCTTCTTTCACTACCATCCCTACAAACGAACAGGTCAACCTCTCATTATATCGATCACAATATGGATAAATATCCCAATCATCACAAAAAGACTCTGTCAAATTATCACCATCATTAATAATTTCAAAGTGATAGTCCAATACATCCTTTTCCATATCATAACTTCCCGTATTGCTCGATTACAGATTTACTTAAAATATTCTCTTGCTTTTCAAATGCATAATATAATTGACTAAAAGATGTTATACCGTCAGCAAAAAGGCTTCCACTAGTATACGAAACACGCTCTACATCTTGCCACAAATAATGTAGTAATTTATCAGCCACTTGTTCTCTATTTGAATTGTTATTCTTTTTATCCTTTAAAAAGAAAGGTCCTAATTGCTTATCTTCAGTTAACCCTAAATCATTAATAATAATATGATTGATCGCTTGGTATAATTTTACCCACCTATATATATCTGTATCAGTGAAATAAATATCAAAATCATTAACATATTCATCAACTTTATCTTTAACTTTGATAGGATTTACATCAACATATTTAAAATCAAATCTTCGTTTAAACGCAGTATCAATAACATTAACATTTTGATCACTTGTATTAACGGTCCCTATGATATGTAAATTCTTTGGAATAACAATCTTATATCCTGGCTTTAAAGCTCTATTTAAAATAAGGTATTCATAAATGGATTTATTGTTAATACCATACATGCTTTTGCCAGTATCATCCCGATCCAAGAGTTGGAATATATCACCAAAAATACTAGCAATATCCCCACGAGACATTTCCTCAAGAATAAGATATACATCTATATCTCTATCTTGATTCCTTAATGCAGTAAACAGAGCAGTTGTAAAAATTCCTGGTACAAATTCATAAGATATTTTCCCATCTTTTGTTACAGGCATAATATTACCTACAAAATCAAAGTATGAGTAATCACGATAAATAGTAGTACGGAAAACATAAGGGTTATCATCATATTCATTGAAGCCAGGATAACTTTTTCTTATTAAAGAGCTTATACTATAACTTTTGCCAGTACCAGGTGCACCATAATACATAACTTGTATTGGCATGTCTCTTTTAGTTTTAGCTAATATTTCTTTACTATCTAAAGTCGAAGAGAAATCTGGTGCCAATTCTTTTATTTTTTCTATTATAATATCTGCTTGAGTATCTGAAATTGAGGCAAGTCCACCTTGAAGATTTAATGAACTTCCATCATTAAACCAACTATTAATCTCAGAAAGGCTTATTGGGTTATCAAATTTATGAACACAACGTAACACAGCTTTATTAGTTTGTGAATCAGGTAACATCAAATAATCAACAATTTGAAAAACACAAACTATGGAACCCGCAGGTTCATTAGATCCCTCTCCCGAATCTTTATTATATCCTAAGCCAAATCTTCCAATTTCTATGTTCTTTTCAGTTGCATAGTTGTATGTAACAATATCACCAACTTTAAGTTGATACCAAGAGAAACCAGATTCTTTAAAGTTTGCAGTTGCTCTCCATAACAATCTCTTTTCATTTTTTGCTACATTAGCTGCCTTTGTTTTTTTCTTAGTTATCTTTTTTCGTCTCGCTTTCCAATAAGCTTGCGCTTTTTTTCTAATATCATTTTCCACATCTAATACATCTAAATCTAATGCACGTCCGATTGGTGTTAACGTAACCCATTTATTCTTAACGTCTCGATTCACAATATCCAATACTATTAATTCCTTAAGTGCTAGGCCAAATTTAATAGTAAATTTTTTATATGTATTACCTGTTAATTTAGAGGTATATTCAGTATTTGCAAATTCAGCAATACGATGATCCGCCTGAACTATTTTAGAACGAATCTCTGATGGCTTTAATGGAGTAGTTGTTTGACTAAGCACTTTGAGAATAGGCTTTATTAAATAAGAAATCTGTTCTTCCGCGTTTAAAGTATCAAAATATTGCACAATATGTCCCTTTCGAAATTATAGAGCTAATCAAATATCAAAATTTACATTTACTATAAATATTATTATAGTGTCACTTTTAGATTACTAATAAAATTCTCTTCATTAAGTTTAATTTCTTCCACGAAGTCATAATAATCATTACATCCCTGAGGTATCTTCAGCCCTAGCTTTATAATATTAATATCATCACGCCCCATAACATTGTTTTCATAGGTAGATCCGCTATTCAGATTTAACTGTAATGACTCCTGATGGTTGATATCAGGGTAAAAGTAATATCCTTTTTTTGCATCAAATCTATACATATAGGCCAATACTTGTAAATAATCTTTGTTCTTAATGTTTTTTATAGGTTTATACTTTGCATCAGCAATAACTCGTGGCTTATCAGCTTTACTAATAAAGTCTGGGTATATTCTTCCCTCATTATTAAACAAATATTGTGCTTCTCTATGGGATTTATTCATAGGATGGTAAAAAATATCACTAACTAAAATATTTATATATTCTTCCCATAACCAAGCACCATCGAAAAGGATACCAAAGATTTTCTGACCACTAAAACCAAACTCATGCTTTTGATACCGTAAAATCATTAAACATAATCTTTGTAATGCGGCATACTCTTTATAATAAGCATGACGAACTATATTCTTTTCATTACTTTTTATAATGGCCTGCCGATCATAGAATTCATATGTCGGTGTCGCATTAACAATTAGCTTTACTTCATCCTTTATATTAAACAATATATTATGGCCGACTTGGATGCCTTTAATAACTTCAATTGTATGCCTTACAAGCTGGATTAACGAATTATCATATGAAAACAATCTTTCATTATAAGCAATTTTACCTATAAAAGGAGTGTTTTTATTAATATGTCGAGGAATATCGATTATACCTTTTATATTCGAATCATTACTCTTCCTATTAATATACTCTTTATAAAGCCCTTTCCGCATAGCAACTCTTAAATATTGAGGAAACATAAATAGTAGAAGGTTAAATAACTGTTTGTCTTTATTTGCGTCAGTTTCTAAATCTACAATATTAGGTAAGTCGAATACTCTCTTCAACAAATACTTAAAAAAATAATCGTTTCTATTATTACTAAAGCGAGATTTAATTATTAAACGCTCTATACCATGGCCTACAACACCCATAACATTTCCAGTGCGTATAGTATTATTAATAGTTTGTATAACGAATTGATCTCTTGTCAGATCTTCAGAATTATTTAAGGAACGTGGAAAGATAAAAAGCCCCTCATGCTCAAGCTGATATAACGTTTTATTCAATATACAGTTAGTAAGATTTTTGCAACTTAACATAATAGAGGAGTTATAAGAAGTATTATCCTTTATTTTCAAAGGTTCCATTGCCATCTCCTATTTTATCCTCTTTATAACCATATGCATTGGCAAAGGTTGTCATTATTTCAGCTTCATTATATAGGCCTTGGATATACTCTTGTAATAATGGCTGTAAATAGTCTTCCCATAATTGATTAAAATCCAAGGTTTTTAGTTTTAAAAAGTAAGCTGCACCAATTTGGTAATTTTCATTTAGCCCCTCAACTTCAATGATAGCTTTATTAAGACGTTCCATTCGATTCAGTGCTTCTTCTTTCAAAGTATCATTTTCTAAACTATCTGAATCTATATTAATGATAGCTAACCCATCTAACATATCTGTAGTAGAATCAGCTTTAATTTCAATAAATCGGAAACGCCGTCTCATTGCAAAATCAAAACTATCAACAGAGCGATCTATATCATTCATGGTCCCAATAATATAAACATTTTCAGGGATATAGAATTTCTCTTCATTAGAACTCATAGCAGAATATTGAGTAGATATCGCTCCTGCTCTACCACGATAGCCTGGGTCAATAGCAAAGAATAACTCACCAAAAATTTTAGATATTTCTCCACGATTAATTTCATCAATTATAAAAATATATTTTTTAAGCTTTTCAGATGATATATTGGATGTCGTATGTTCTTTTCTACCTTCCTTTATAGTATTAAAAATTGAAAAATTATAAGAATATGCTTGTGAGGCAAAAGTCTTATTAAAAAATTTAGTTATATCTTTAATCTTTTTAAACTCTTGTCCAGATTCAAGCATTTCCTTTATCTCATCTATACTAATAGATAATTTATTAACAACATTATTTTCTGGTATAGTAATGTAAATATATTTATCATCTACACTAGAAATATAAAAAATGTTTCCCTTTATTGTTTGAAATTGATCGATACCAAATTCTACATCATCTAAAAATGAAGTAATAGCCTCTTGTGCTTCGATTTCTTTAGCAATAATTTCAGGAGCTTTTTGTGAATTTTCATAATTTGCTCTTGCTTTAGCTACAAACTTTTTAAAAATTCCGTCTTGTAATTCAAAATGCATGACACCATTATTTATTCTTGGACGTAATCCCTCGACAAAATCGGAATAATCATAACTTGGATGAAATTGAACAAACTCAATTTGCTGCTTTTGTTCATCGCTAAGCGATTCGTAGTTATCATAATAGCCATCACTAATTATATCTGCAGCTATTTGCTTAGCTAGATAGGTTTTGCCTGTACCAGGAGCCCCTCTAAAAATTATATTTTTAGACTCGATGAGCTTACGTGAATATGGATTTCTATATTCTTTAATTGGTTTTTCCAATTCTTCTTGAACCGTAGCTTCCATTGTGTCTTCTTGACTTTCTACACTATCTTTATCTCGATAAGTAAGAATAAATTTATCTCCATCTTGGCCAAAACGCTTTAAACATTCTTGAACAAAAAGAATGGTTGAAAATAAGTTCCAACAATAAATGACAAATAATCTACCCTCTCCATAGGAATATTTCATATATTCAATGGAATTACGATAGCGTTTAAAGGATTCTACACTCGAGTAAATACCATGCTTTAGTTCACTATCTGGATTATATTTACAGACAGGAAACATTTCTTTTTCTTCTGCAGATAAATTAGCAATTTCTTTTTCATATAATTGAAATGCTAATCGAGGCAAAGTTTGATTCGAATTTTTTCTTTCGCCTTTATTATAGTTACGTGTGATTATCTCCCCATGACTATTCTCAAATTTCACATCTAACGTTTGGTAATAATCACCTAAGCTTAAATTGTTGATATCAAACCGAGAATCAGTAGATGTAACTGTGTTGGCAGTTATAGTTAGTATAAACTTCTCCTTTATAGTATTTTCTGTAGACATAAAATGCTTCCCCCATAATATAAAATATATTTTAAAATGTATTCTTCATCTACCACTCATTCATTATATTTTCATTTTACTGCAAAATTACATTAAAATACAACATATCTAATAGTGTTACTAAACGAAAGAGGCTCCTAATAGTCACCTAGGTGACTATTAGGAACCTCTAATCTATTTACTTTTATGATTCACAACACTATATTGAACTTGAGGCCTCTAAATGGGTCCAGCCTTTGCTAATCTTCTAGAGATTGGCGGTGATCAATATGAGTACATTCAAAGTGTTATCATTGATGATTTCCTTTGGCATACTTGTAGCGACCATTATCATGGCAGCAAAGTGATTGACCTCTAGCTAAAAGCTAGCTTTCTAATCGTGGTATGAAAAAAGGCCCGACATAGAAGTCAGACCGTTTCTTCAAATATTTACTTTAGAAGCGAAGTCTGGCGTCGAAACCATTTATGCCTCACTTTGATATAAATTATATCATATCTAAACAGGGAAAGGAATCCAAGGATTCCTTTCCCTGTTTTATTATTATAACCTTACAAATATCCATCAATCATGTGATTTTATAATATATTGTTAGATATCCTCTAAATTATAAATAGGTAAGTATCTTTGTGCAAATGCAAGGTTTTTATTAAGTTCTGCCCATTTGGTAGCATCACCAATAACATAGATGTATTCTTTTGCTCTAGTAAAGGCTACATTTACGTTGTTAGCGTTAACCCATTTAATAGCTCCATTAGCAGTGCCATCGCTCTGACAGCCTAACATATAAATAACAACTTTAGCTTCTTTACCTTGGAAAGTATGAACAGTTCCAATATTATCCTTTAACCAACCGCTCTTATTATCTTTATCGGTCCAGTTTACAATATCATCACTAATAGATTGCATGTAGCTTTTAAATCCATGTGCAACACTTGTAAATGGTGTAATGATAAATATATCTTTAAATTCTGCATTTCTTGCTCGTAACTTTTGGATCAATTCAAAAGCAATTTGCCCTTGTACTTGTATATATCGATCTTTACCTGCACTGGATTCAATATGTCTTGCATCATATGTTATCCAACAGCTTTCTTTACATGGATCGATAGGATTATCAGAATCTATGGTCTTATTAATCATAAAACCACCATACGATAACTCATTAGCAACTGTAAACATCGGATCTTTACAACGTCTATGAATAACAAGCGGACAACCGACCCAAGATTCAGAGCCATCAAGATTTTTGATAATGCCTGCAAATGGATTTTGTGCATCAGCTAAACTTTGTACAGATAGCTCTTTACTCCGATACTTACCAATACCTTCTCCACCAATTTTTTCTACAAATAAATCCTGAACAGTTTGTACAGGTTCAATTTGCTTTGGATCGCCAACTACTATTGCCTTTTGCGCTCGGAACAATGCTCCTACGAGCATATGAGGTGACGCCTGCCCAGCTTCATCAATAATAATAGTCCCTAAGGAGCTTTCAGATTTACAATTAATCAAGAAACGCTCTACAGCGGCAAAAGTAGAAGAAATAACGGGCACTGCAATCATCAAGGAATTAAGTAATGCAGGGAAAATCGTATCAAGATCAAAGTTTTTCTGTAATTTTTTCCTATCACTTAATGCTCCCCAATACTCACTGAGTAATTGCATATTTTTTCTGAAAGCATCACTCATAACTACAGCCTTTTGTAATTGTAAGGCATCATATAATAAACGCTCTCTACTTTCATTTAAATAATTACATACATATAAGAATGCCGTGTGCGCCTCTGAGCGATCCACATCAGATGACATTAACTTTGTTTTAATATCATCAAAGCAATGTATAGTATCCTTAGCACTAACTTTTAATGTATCTAAAAGCTCTTGTTGGGTTTGCTCAACTTCTTGAACAGTGCCATCAAGTGATTTGATCTCAGATAATAGACCATCTTTCGTATGGATTATAGATTCACGCTCATTGACTAACTGATGTAATGCAGTTAATTGATCTTTAACAGTTTGAATCTTGTTAGTCTCCTCTTCAATTACCGATAACAATGTAGGATTGCCCATAGCTTTTAAAATAGACCAATTAGTAGCACTCCAAAGCTTATCAAAAATAGACCGTTGATTGTTATATTCTATTAATTTAGTCTCAATACTATTTTTATGCTCTATCAAGTGTAACAAATCAGCATCTAATGTATCATATTTACTTAATTCTTTATTGATAGTATGAATTTCCTCTTGTAATCCATCGATTTTAAGATTTAAATCTTGAATTAATTGAACGTTCTCTTCATATGTTGTTACATAAGCAAATAATCTTTTTACAAGCTTATATTGAGACTGAAACTGTCTTTTAGCACTTTCAAAAGCATCTTGAGCACTTGGAATCCCCATAACAGAGGACAAATCTGAGGATAATACATGTAATGCAGGCATAAAGGTATTAATATTAGATTTCTTACCAAGTCTAGCAGAAATTAACCCCCATTGATCATTACTTTCTGCCAAACGATCAGCTAAAAATGTAAAATATACCTCACGAGATTTAACGTATTTATATTTCTCATCCTTAGCGAAACAAGATAAATCAACCTGATTCTCTGAGAACTCTGGATTAAATAAGGTAGACCCATTAGTTCCCTTTTCTACAGATGAAATATTTGGCAACTCTAACGTAATATTTTCAACAGCCTTGTTGTTTGATGAAAGCACCAACATACCATATACTGCTATGTCACTAGGTATAGTATAGTAAAAGGATTTACCATCCCGACCTACAACTTTTTTGAAGATATCATTTACATGATTACTTTCACAAAACTTAGCAGCACGTTCAACAATATTACTAGCAATAATATCCTTTAATAATGTTGTTTTACCTGTCCCAGGAGGCCCATTAACAGAAAAGATGTCTTTAGGATTCTCCTTAGCAATATTAACAGCAATTTGCTGCATAAAGGATAAATTAAACTTTGAAGGCCATCTACCATATGGCAAAACCTTTGGATTATACCACTTTTGCATCTGATCCGTATCTTTTAACAAGTCATAATGCTCAATATCCTGATTAAGACTATTGATATAAGACAATACTTTATCATTGTCCTTTAATGTATCAATGTTCTGTAAAACCAACGGTAGATCATCTAGGAAAAAGCTAGATTTCAAGTCATTAATAGGCATTGTATCAGCTTTAACAAGCTGAATATCATCGGTCTCAAAACCGCAATAGCCATACACATCACCAGCACGGAACATGGTAATGCCCATAGGATTCAAAATATGTTCTTGTATATACGCATTAATCACACGTGCAGCATTATCAAGGGTTACCTTTTCCTCTGAAAGATTAAAACTATTCTCGATGTCTTTAACAACCTCATCCCAACCATCTAGCTTGATATCTTTAAACGCTACATCAGGCTGACACATCATCTGATGAATCACCCAAATAAATGAAGCAATTTGTAAACTCCCTTCTTTGTAATATCCCTCTGCATCAGCGATAAATGATGCACTATACACATTCCCTAAATATGGTTTTTCTGGATGTTCAATGTCTAATTTTTCAATAAAGGCTTCTAGTACCTCAGTGCCTTTGACTACACTTAACAGAACCGCATGTTCATCATCTAACACATAGTCCTTTTTATCCTTAAAACTTTTAATTTCATCAATAATAGAGTAATTATAAGAATAATTTGGCAATGGGACTACATACGTAGAAACACGTGAATTTGTTTTCTTCCACAAAGGATTAATTACTGACTGTTGATAAATAGTAGTTCTATCATGGTCAGTCGAAAATATAAGCTCTTTAATATACTTCTTGGGAAGCGCTTTATACTTTGGAACCTCTTTCGGTTGCAAACACTCAAGTGAATACCAATAATTTATAATTTGCTTTGCAGTATCTCTCATCTATCTCTACCCTCTCATTAGACTAATGAAAGTATTATACATGTAGAATAAAGAGATTTCATGAAAGCAAAAAAAGGTTCCTAATAATCACCTAGTGATATATACCCCCTTTACTGGACAACCAGTAAAGGGGATATTTTCATGAGATATAGTTATGAATTTAAAAGAAAAGCAATTGAATTATTTCATCAAGGTGAATGGCCAGAGACACCAACCGGAGTATTGCCTCATACTTTTCATGATCAAATAAGAAAATGGGCTAAACAAGAAATGTTTAATGGTCCAGAAATCAATAAGCATCGTACAGATAATCAACGTTGGTCTCCAGAGAAGAAATATGAGTTAGTATGCCAAGTATTATTAGGAAAATCCATACGTTCTGTATCTGTTATGGCTGGAATTAATACTGGACAACTGTATCAATGGGTTCATAAATACAAAACTTTGGGATACAATGGTCTTATGAATAAACCTAAAGGACGA
>OIFU01000596.1_pt1 | contig 12638 bp, 14 predicted proteins | sample 1582141 | NCBI WGS metagenome assembly OIFU01 (sample SAMN07501047, study PRJEB24779) | human gut metagenome | isolation source: stool | host: human infant | place: USA: Pittsburgh, PA
TGGTTTATCGACCATAAGGTAAAGCAAGTTAAGTTTGTAGATAGAACATTTAACTGTGCACCACATCACCATCGTCCATTGATGGAATTTATGCGAGATGCTGATACAGAGACTAACTTCCATTTAGAAATGGAACCTGAGCTCATGACAGAATGGGAAACAAATATTCTCTGTGAAACACCACCAGGGCGTATTCAAATCGAAGTGGGCGTACAAAGTACACATAAAAAGACCTTAGACGCTATTAACCGATATAACGATTGGCCGTACATTCAAAAGGCAATTCGTCCTATTATTGAGGCTGGTCGTACACATGTACATATGGATTTAATTGTAGGTTTGCCTTACGAAAATAAAGCGCGATTTGGATTATCCTTCAATGATTTATTTAGCTTACAACCTCATGCGCTGCAAATAGGATTCTTGAAACTATTAAAAGGATCTGGTGTACGCCGCATGGAGGAATACCAATATATTAGTGATCCGTTAGCGCCATATGAGGTACTAACCACTCATGTATTACCTTATAAAGATATACGCTTTTTAAAGCACTTTGAAGATGTATTTGAACGCTTCTATAATAGTGAGCGCTTTAGAACTGTCTTTGGCTATATTGGTACCAAGCTCATAAAGGAACATACTGATACATCTATAACTGGTGAAGATACAGTAACAAATCATGTACCACCAATGAAAAAGTATGATCCTTCTAAAGTGGAGCATAAAAAAGACGCTTTTTCTTATTTCTGTGAAATGACACAGGCCTGGCTTGACGCTGGACATCATAAGGTTAATTTAAAAGATATCGACCAAATCGAGTTTTTATATAATTTCTTCTTGGCCAAAGGAGATAAAGTAGCAGCTGAATTATTACAGTACGATACACTTGTTAGCTATCGAGGTAAGGTACGGAGCGAAGCCGTTGGTTTACCTAAACAGACAAAGGAACTTTTACAAGAAGGGGAATCATTCTGGCGCAACGAAGAGATTGCATCTCAGTATATTCCAAACTATACATTTAAAGAATGGCGTAAGATTCGCCAACAGTACGTGGAAATGCCTATGTCTAAGGACACGGCATATGTATTAGGTATAGAAAATGTACCTAGTACACCATTTACAGTAGTGATAGACGTTAATAAAGAGGTAAAACCATTTATACGTCCTGAAATAGAGGCTTGTTAAATTTAACAAGCGATGATTGGTTAGTTAAATAGGAGTGTTATGACCGATACAACGAGACCAAAACGATACCGCATGGTATCTAAATATTATAAAGAAACCTATGGGGAAAAGGTTTATAAATTGCCTGTTGCCTTACCGCTGACATGTCCAAATCGAGATGGTTCGGCGGGCGTAGGGGGCTGCACCTTCTGCGGTGAAATCGGTGCGGGCTATGAAAATCGTCCTGCGTGGATGACAGTGCGCATGCAATTAGAGGAAAATATTGCTCACATAGGTCCTAAATATAAGGCGAAAAAATTTATACCTTATTATCAAAACTTTAGCAATACCTATTTGGGACTTGATGATTTTAAAAGCTACATGGAGCAAGGCTGCATCGACGAAGCGGTAGGCATTGCTATTGCGACGCGACCAGATTGTATTGCCGATGAATATTTAGACATATTGGCTGATATTAGAGACCGTTTTCAAAAGGATATCTATATTGAATTAGGATTGCAAACAGTCAATTATGATACATTAGAGAAAATTAATCGTGGCCATGATTTAGCCCAGTTTATTGATGCCGTATTGCGCATTAAACGATACGGATTTAACGTTACCACACATATGATTGTTAATCTTCCATGGGATACTATGAAAGATACCATCGAAGGGGCCCGTATCTTATCAGCCCTCGGTGTCGATCAAGTTAAATTACATGCCTTATATATCGTTAAAAATACATTGATGGCCAAGTGGTATCAAGAAGGTCAGTTCACCTTAATCACTGCAGAAGAATATGCTGACCGCGTAGTCAACTTTGTCCGTCATTTACACCCTGACATTGTATTGCAACGTCTTGTTGGGCGAGCGCCTGAAGATAATACGTTATTTACGAATTGGTCCATGGGGTGGTGGCGAGTTCAAGACTTAATTGATGATAAGTTAGACGAACTAGATGCTCATCAAGGTGATTTATGTGATTATTTAAACGGCAAAGCCGTTCGTAAGTTTATAGATTAGGAGGTCGTATGAGCGAACAAGTATTTACATTTCCTACATATGACCTAGCACAATCCATACTAGGTCAACATAATCGATATTTGCATATGATGCTTGAAGTCATCTCTGTAGATGTAGTGGCACGCGGGGATACTGTGGTTATCAAGGGCGATGAAAGACAAGTAGAGGCCTTGTATCGCACGTTAGTTGAACTTGTGTTCTTATATCGTGAAGGCAGTACTATTACTGAGTCCCAAGTTCGTATTGCGGCAAAACTCGTAGCGAACGGTAAAGCTGATGCTGTACATACTATGTTTGAAGATACCTTATCCGTTAATATGCGCGGTAAAAATATTACGCCTAAAACAGAAGGTCAAAAATACTATGTAGATAGCATTCGTAAAAATACCATTACTTTTGGCATCGGCCCTGCCGGTACAGGTAAAACATTCTTGGCCGTAGCGTTAGCTGCATTCTATTTAAAAAACCGTAATGTAGATAAAATTATTTTGACTCGCCCTGCTGTAGAGGCTGGTGAACGGTTAGGCTTCTTACCTGGTGAATTACAAGACAAAGTAGATCCATATTTGAGACCTCTTTATGATGCATTACATGAAATGTTTGGCATTGAGCAAGTACAACGCTTTATGGAACGCGGTACTATCGAGGTAGCACCACTAGCATATATGCGTGGTCGTACCTTAGAAAATGCCTTCGTTATTCTAGATGAAGCTCAAAATACAACAGCAGAGCAGATGAAAATGTTCTTAACCCGTTTAGGTAACAACTCTAAAATGGTAGTAAACGGTGACAAGACACAAATTGACTTGCCACCACGTGTTGTGTCTGGTCTCGGCGAGGCTGAAAAGGTATTGCGTCATGTACCTGGTATTAATATGGTTTACTTTAGCGACCAAGATGTTGTTCGTCATGATTTAGTAGGTCGCATTGTAAAAGCTTACGATGCATATCACGAACGTAAGTTAGCTGGTGAGACTGCGGAAACTAACGCAGTATCCAAAGAGAATATAGCGAAAGGATAAGCATGTATATAAATATTAGCTATGATGAAGGAATTCAAGAGGATTCCAATATTGAGGCCGTTATCCGTAAAGTTTGTGATGAAGTAAGTCGCGTATATGGTCTTGAAGAAGATGAAATGAGTATTTTACTCTGTGATAATGCTAAAATTCACGAGCTTAATAAGGAATATCGTGGTATTGATAGACCTACCGATGTATTGTCCTTTGCCTTAAATGAAGGGGATGATTACGAAGGCAGTGAAGAGGAACATCACTTACTTGGGGATATGATTATTTCCTTAGAGCGCACTCGTGAACAGGCTATCGAATATGGACATAGCTTCGAACGGGAATTAGCGTATCTAACGACTCACAGTTGCTTACATATTTTAGGCTATGACCATATGAACGATGAAGATAAAAAAGAGATGCGTACGGAAGAGGAATTTATCTTAGGTAACCTTGGTTATGTGCGGGAGGATGCACCATACAATGAATAAGAACGAACATTTTAAATCTGGCTTTGTTGCTGTTGTAGGACGCCCTAATGTTGGTAAATCTACATTAATTAATGCCCTTATTGGCGACAAAATTGCCATCGTATCCGATAAGGCTCAAACAACGCGTAACCGTATTATCTGTGTATATACAGATGAAGCAAAACAAATCGTTTTCATGGATACGCCAGGTGTACATAAGCCAAAACATAAATTAGGTGAATTCATGGTAGATGCTGCCATTGAGTCCTTAAAAGAAACAGAAGCTGTTTTATTTGTAGTAGCAGGTAATGAAAAGCGCGGCCCTGGGGACAACTTCATTATTGAACAATTGAAACGTGTAAAGGTTCCTGTATTCTTAGTCGTTAACAAAATTGATACTCTCAAAAAAGAGGAGCTTTTAGAAGCTATCGTGTCTTATCAAGATGCATATCCATTTGCAGGGATTATTCCTATTTCTGCAAAGGATAAAGAGAACCTAAATGAAGTTCTAAATGTATTAGAAGAAACATTACCGGAAGGTCCACAATACTTCCCAGAGGATATGATTACGGACCAACCAGAACGTTTAATTATTTCCGATATCGTACGCGAAAAAATCTTATTGTCTACTCGTGACGAAATTCCTCATGCTATCGCTGTAGATGTAGATGAAATGAAAACCCGTGATGATGGCACAACCTATATTCGCGCTACTATCTACTGTGAACGAGATTCCCAAAAGGGAATCATCATCGGTAAAAAAGGGGCCTTGTTAAAACAACTTGGTGCTGAAGCGCGTGCAGATATTCAAAAGCTATTGGCTACAAAGGTGTACTTAGACCTTTGGGTTAAGGTTAAAAAGGATTGGCGCAATAAATCTGGTATGTTATCAGAACTTGGGTATCGAAAATAATTTGATATAATATAAAAATAACGTATTTCCATAGTTAGATGAAAGGAATAATAATGGATAGTGTAGATGGCCTGTTACCCATAGGGTTTGGTCTTTTATGTATTGTTTTAATTAACTTTTTTGTGGTCGCAAAGTTCTCCTTTGCTCGTCTTCGTAAAGAGCATGTAGAGGATATGGATATCCTTTTAGAGAAGGATAGAGAGTTTTTATTAAAACTCTATCAAAACCCTGAGTATTTTTTAAATACGACGCAGTTTTTGATTTTATTCTTTATTTTGGCTCTTGCTGGTACAGGCACCTATGTATTTGATAACATCGTAGATCGGCTTGTAGCGGTATTTAATGTACATAGTACATGGATGCACTTCATACTAGATATACTTTTATTGTTATTAATTAGCTTAATTGTTTTAATCTTTGGTGAGATCGTACCTAAAGCATTGGGCTTATCATTCCCAACAAAGTATGTAAATACCTATAGCCGTATCGTAGTAGCTGCTGGTCGTTTGGTATATCCGTTCATTTGGATTGCCAGCAAAATATCTACTGTTATTTTGGGCTTTTACAAAACAAAATATTTAACAGAGCTAGACCTTGTGTACTCTGAAGAAGAAATCCGTATGATGATCTCTCGAAGCCATGAAGAAGGTCAACTAGACCAAGTGGAATCAGAGTTGATTGACAATGTTTTTAACTTTGTAGACCGTAGAGCTAAAGAGGTTATGGTACCGCGTCAAGATGTGGACTGTATTTTTGTTGAAGATGGTTACGATGAAGCGATGAAATTTATTCGCTCTAAAGCACATACCCGTTATCCTCTATGTGTAGAGGATAAGGATCATATTATTGGTCTCGTTCATATTAAGGACCTCATGGAACGTCCTAACCAAGCGCGTAAGGATTTACGTAATGTAAAACGAGATATCTTAACTGTGCCAGAGGTAATGAAATTATCCACATTGCTACAATACATGAGAACTCGTCGTATCTATCAAGCTGTTGTTGTAGATGAGTACGGTGGTATGGTTGGCCTTGTAGGTCTTGAAGATATTATTGAAGAGCTCGTTGGGGATATTCAAGATGAACATGAACCACACTTACCAGCTAAAATCGCTTATGCAGATGGGTCCTTCGAGTTTGATGGCAAGGTCCTCGTAGATGAAGTAGAAGAAATGATGGACGTTGAAATCGACGATTCCGATTCTGATACAATTGGGGGCTATGTATTTGGTCTCTTAGAACGGACGCCAATCGTTGGTGATACTGTGGATGCATTGGGATATACCTTTGAAGTAACACAAATGCAAGGCTATCGCGTTTCTCGTATTAAAGTAACACCTTTACCAGAAGAGGAAACAACGGAAGAAGAACATGAAGAAGCTTAATGGTGGTTTTAACACACCTGCCATTGTCATTAGTCGAAAAAAACATAAGCTATACTCTGTATTTACCTTTATTACACCTAGTTTAGGACTCATTCGTGCATCTATACCGCATAAGCGTATGATGACCATGCGTAATAGTTCCTATTTACGTCCCTTTAGTGCCATGTATATCACAGTGGTACCTGATGGTGAATATGTAAATGTAACGCAAATTGATGGTTCCTATGTGGTAGAATCATTAGATGTTAATTTAGATAATATTGCTTATGCTGCAGTGGCCAGTGAGCTTATTCAAGAACTATTTGCTATGTATGATGTAGATCGCAAGGTGTTTGATACCGTTGTAAACTATTCCAAGCAAATTCGTCGTCGTAATGTACAACTAGGAACCATTATGCTTGGTTGGCAACTATTATCTCTTGCTGGTATTGTACCAAGTGCTAATGCTTTCACTCATCAAGATGGCATCGATCCATTCTGGTTGCAGGTGAAAGAAACGACGAATCTTAGTATTTCTCGTTCTGTGAAAGCTGGATTACCACAAATCCTCGCTTACCAGTGGGGCGAAGATACGCCTATAGAACTTCCTAAAACAATATGGAAGGAGCTAGAAAAGCTACTATTTGCATACTGCGAGCAAGAAATCGGTAAACCATTACAAAGCGTTAAGTTTTTAAATTCCATAATTTAATGATAGTAAAAGGCAGTTTGAGAGATCAAACTGCCTTTTGTTGAAATATATATGAGGTACTAAATGGATATAATATTCTCTTCATTGCCTATCGAAAAAATAAATGAAGATAAAAGTTTAGATTTACAAGAAATCCAACAGATATATAATTTCCTTTTAACTAATGACTATTATATGTCTGATGATTATGGGGTAATAAATAAGTTATTTCAAACGATGATTTTAAACAATAGTTGGGATCCCAAAATGGCAGTCAGATACTTTGACTATTTATGTTTTCTAAGTTGGGAATATGAAGCCATCATTGTTAGAGATCTTCTATTAGATAATCATATTAGTTTAGCTGGGGAATTTTGTTTAGAAACAGAATTAGTAAAAGATGGACTAAGTTATTTTAGAGATGATGCTATTTGGAGAGGGAAGGATTATGATAGTGACACTATTCCAGCATCTATGTCTGAATGGGCCATTTATTATGATGAACAAGATCAAAGGTTTCATAAAGTAAAACCATCAATGATAGAAAATATTATTATTAAGGAAATTAGTGCTAAACTAGGCCTTTATATTATTGGAAAAAAATAATTCTAATAGACAAATGTACATCTGTAGTTGACACATTTAATAACATTTATTTATAATATAACAATGTTATATTATATGTTTTTATAGGAGGTCATTATGCAGCTTTTGGGAAATCTCAAAATACATTTTCTAGCGCTCGTACTAACCGTAGTCGCTGAATTTATAGGCATAAAAAAACTAGGTCCCGTTGTATTATTGCCATTATTGTACACATTGGTTCTAGGTTTATTAATTTCTATTCCTAAGTTTAAAATTCTTACTATTAAACAGATGGAAAAATCCGCAGATTATATTGGTATTGCCGTTATGATTTTGATGGTAAAAGTAGGTTTAGGTATTGGTCCAAATCTTGGTATTCTTACAAGTGCTGGCTGGGCATTGTTATTACAAGAGCTTGGTCATTTCTTTGGTACGATTGTATTCGGTTTACCTGTAGCTTTGTTAGTAGGTATGCGTCGCGAAGCAGTAGGTGCATGTTACTCTGTAGACCGTGAGCCAAACGTAGCGATTATTATCGACAAATTCGGCTTTAGCTCTCCAGAGGGCCGTGGTGTTATGGGCATGTACATCTGTGGCGTTCTTATCGGTGCTATGTGGTCCTCCGTATTGGCTGGTATGTTGGCACAATCTGGTTGGTTCCATCCATTGGCATTGGCTATGGGCGCTGGCGTAGGTAGTGCTAGTATGATGGCTGCCGCTACAGCTCCAATCATTGCAGTATATCCAGATTATGAACAACAAATTATGGCGCTTGCTGGGGCTGCAAACTTGTTGACTACCGTTCTAGGCGTATACTTTGGTCTATTTGTTTCTTTACCTGTTATGGAAAAAACATACAATTTCTTTACAGGTCGTACACGTGAACAAGATTTAGCAGAGGAGGCAGCACATCATGAGTAAAAGCGAAAAATTAACACAATTTGTCATCGTTATCTGTATTGCTGCTATCATCACTGCAGTAGGTAATGTAATGGATGGCAAACATCTATTTGGCGATAGTTTAGTTGGCGTGGCTATTTTGGCAGTCCTTGCTACAATTGGCGCTTTGATCTCTAATTTGCCATATGCTAATAAATTGCCTATGGTATTCTGGGTATCTTTAGTTGGTGTTATTGCATCATTACCAGGTATGCCTGGCCAAGAATGGATTATTGCTAAAACTAGCCAAGTTACATTCCTTGCAACAACAACGCCTGTACTTGCTTATGCAGGTTTATCCTTAGGTAAAGACCTTGGTGCATTCCGCCGCTTATCTTGGCGCATTATTCCTGTTGCACTAGCTGTAACAGCAGGTACTTTCATCTGTGCCACAGCATTAGCACAATTAGTACTTCATTTAGAAGGTTTAATTTAATACTAAATCATAATGTTAGATGTCTTAATTATGTTAAGATATACATATAGATTTATATTTAATAAGATATCTATACATTAGGATTCCATGATCGACCGTATTTTATACGGTCGATTTTATAAAGGAGATATTATGAGCCGTATGACAAAGGAAGAAGTAAAACAACGTGTTTGTAAAGCTATTGTTGATGCACAACCGCGTTTACGAGAATTAGCAGAATCTATTATGGCTGAACCTGAATTAGGTTTCAAAGAGGTAAAAACCTCTAAAAAGGTTCAGGCTATGTTTGATGAACTTAGCATTTCTTATACTACAGGTCATGCACTGACAGGTGTAAAGGGTAGAATGAAAGGCCGAGATAGTAAATATACGGTTGCCATGATTGGGGAATTAGATGCCATTCTCTGTCCTCGACATCCTCGTGCCGATGATTTAACAGGGGCTGCTCATTGCTGTGGTCATAATGTACAAATTACTAATATGTTTGCTGTAGCTATTGGCTTACAAGCAGTGATGGACGAATTAGCAGGCGATGTTGTACTATTTGCTGTTCCTGCAGAGGAAATGATTGAAATTGATTACCGCAATAAATTGCGTGAGCAAGGTAAACTTAAGTATATGGGTGGTAAGCAACAACTCATCTATGAAGGTGCTTTTGACGATATCGATATGGCCATGCAAATGCATGTGGAGACAGCCAAAACTCCAGCTGGTGAAATGGGATTAGGTAGTACCTCTAATGGTTTCGTATCTAAACTGATTGAATATCACGGCAAAGTGGCTCATGCGGCTCAAGCACCTCATGAAGGTATCAATGCTCTTAATGCTGCTTTGATGGGTGTTATGGGGGTAAACTCCATTCGTGAAACTTTCAAAGAAAGCGATTATTTTAGATTCCATCCCATCATTAATCAAGGTGGTACATTGGTAAACTGTGTGCCTGATTATGTTCAAGTTGAAAGTTATGTGCGTGCCTCTAATATTGAAGCTATTGTAGATGGTAACCATCGTGTTAACAGAGCCTTAAAAGCCGGTGGCGATGCAGTGGGGGCCACATGTATTATTAATGACCTACCAGGCTATTTACCGATGCGTAATGATGAACGTATGAATGCTTTATTACGTGAAAATTCCAATCCTATCTTTGGTGAAGCCAATGTATACCAAGGTCCACATATTACAGCTAGTACAGACATGGGGGACGTATCTCACTTGATGCCTGTTATACATCCATGGGTTGGATGTATCAGTGGTGTATTACACAGTGCAGAATACGAAATCTCTGTACCTGATGTAGCATACATTAAAACAGCACAAGCCTTGGCTATGACTATCGTAGACTTACTATACGATGACGCAGCAGGCGCTAAAGAGGTATTAGACAACTTTACACCAGCATTAAATAAACAAAGCTATATTGAACTCTTAGATCGCATTGCTAAGGGTGAATAAAATAAACCACCTATTGAAGATAAATTGATTATCTTTGGTAGGTGGTTTACAATTTATTTATATAACTATCATGATTTATTTAATTCTATGTTCTCATATATTATATAAGTATATTTAGTATATGTTAGAGGCGATTATGAAAGAGAATATTGCTTTACTACTAGCCATCTTGTATCTAATTTATAGATATAAGACTTATAAGAAAGTTAATAAAACAATAGAAGATAGAATAGAAAAGGTTCATAAGCCATTCTTTAAACGAGTACAGGATGCTTTGCAGTGCTCTGAAGAAGCGGCCGAGAAGGTTGGTCTAGCATTAGATAAATATTTTGTACCTTTAGAAAGTAAATTTTATAAAGTTGATGATAATACTTACTCCTTTGTTGATGGAGGAGGTCTACACGGGACATTTTCAATAGATCAAAACTATAATTTAGTAACATTAGTTTATAATGATGTTGATTTATTAGCTTTGGAGCAAAACTTGTAAATTAGATTAATTAGGATTAAAGCAACCTTATAATGATAACGTTAATGATATACCTTTTGTATTTATATCTGGGGAATTAAGGAGTTTTTATGCTCTCTGGAAAGATTTCAAAAATAACCTTTATATCTTTTTTGGGATTAGTACTGATTAGTCTACTTTTTATTGGCCTTAGAATCAATTCATATAAGATCTTTATAACATCTCTTGTAGATGGAGAAAAACAAATAGGGCTAAACAAAAATATGACTGGTTTTGCTACAGATTTTCCCTATATATACTCTAATGGTGATTTTGGTATCGTTGTTGTTGACGTACTACCCTATGGTACAGTACGTATCATTCCAAACTATAAAGGCTTCAGCAAAATATTTATGTCTCCAGGAGATGGTAATTTAGAGTCTTTACAAAGAGCATATGGTGATAAACTTATAATTTTAGATAGTATTGATCAATTTTCAGAAGATGAAAGAAAGATTATATCTGAGATAACTAAGAAGGACTCCAAACCAAGATATGATCGTGATACTTGGGTTACTAGATCATACTAATTTATGGTAAGTCTATTCTTAAATAAATTTGGAGAATAAATTATGTACGAGATAGTAACAGTTTTAGTGATTATATATTTGTTATATCGTATTAAATTCTTTTATAAAGAGAGGAATTATAATCAGGTAAAAGGTTTTGTTTCTATATTAATTTTCATAATAACAGTTTTGGTTTTGAAACAATTATATGATTATAAATTTATTACTTTTGAAACATATTATAATATTTCGATTGTAATCGGATTGATTTTTTATTTATTACTAATGGGTAGTATTGTATATAAATATAGAAGTGCGGATGATCAAAAAGAAAAAAAGCGTTTAGTTAAAGCTTTTTTGTTAGGATGTCTGCCAATTTTAATTTATGAATTAATCATCTTTCTTATTTTTTAATATAGATAGTAAATTTAGTATATAAGTGCTGTAAAAAATATTCTGGAATATAAAGAAGTAAAAATGAGGTGTAATAGGATTAATGAAGTTAATATATTATTTTGCTACTATATCCTTGTTTTTAGCATTTGCCTATAGTGTAATTCAATATATCCGTAGATCTAATGAGGATATAAATGAAAAATACAGACTGATTAGTTTTGGCATATTTTTAGTTGTATTTTTTACGGATTTAAAGTTTCTGGATACCATAAATAAAGAATTTAAATACCTAATTGAATTTTTATTACTATCATTTAGTACATACCTGTTTTCACTAATCTTTAAAAATAGTGATAATAAATGGATTTACTATTTATTTTCTTTCTTTACTGTATTGTTATTTTTAATGTCTATTTTATTCTCAATTTAACTTCCTATTAATCAAACATTGATTATTAGTGTATTTATATATTCTGCATATTAAAAATATAATAAGATTGATTGTATTATGAGGACATTGGTATGACTTTTATAATAAAAGAAATTGGATGATCAAATATAAATATAAAAAAGATATATTAAAGAAAACAAAAAGTATATCAAGAAGGAAGAAGATGAATGGAAAAACAAATAGTAAATATATTTTTACTTTTAGGTTTTAATTATTATATGATTAAATCTTGGGGTACACGGAAGGTTACACTTTTAACAGTAATTGGCAACTATTTCTTAATAAGTATTTTAATAGAATCATATTTTGGTTTACCTAAATTCATTGAGGACTTTAATGCACTATTTATGCTTGGAATAGGTATGGTAGGTACTTATATATTATGGCGTAAAAATAAAGCTGGAACACTAACGGAGTATGAAAAAAAAGGATGGATTCTGACTCGTACTTTCTTAGCATTATTTGTCTTAGCTGTATTAGTAGGTGTATTAGTTTTTTTGTTTATGAAGTATATTTATGGGGTATACATCTAGACTTATTTTTTTGATTTATTTATCTCTAATTAAAATTAAATTAATTATATATATATTATGAGTGATTGACATTCTTCCCCCTGTATTGCTACAATATTGTGTATAATATATGCAATGAAGCAGAGTAGTAAACCTCTCTAGCGAGTGAGGATGGTGTAAGCTCACATTTGGTTGAAGGCGCTGTAGAGCAT
>OIFU01000604.1_pt1 | contig 12138 bp, 13 predicted proteins | sample 1582141 | NCBI WGS metagenome assembly OIFU01 (sample SAMN07501047, study PRJEB24779) | human gut metagenome | isolation source: stool | host: human infant | place: USA: Pittsburgh, PA
TACTACCTATGCTTAAAGGAAAGAAAATAATATTGGTTGGAGATCATAAACAGCTACCACCAGTGATTGAGTCTGAATTATTAGATGAAATGAAGTATTGTGATGATGAATTGGAAGATATTAAATATGAATTAGATGATATGAAAAATAGTATTTTTGAAAAGATTTACATGAATATAAATGAGAAAAGTAAAATAATGCTGGATACACAATATAGAATGCATAGTTCAATCATGAATTGTATCAACCAATTTTATAAGGATAACAAGGAAGGTGGAAATAAAGTAGGATTAATATCTGGAGTTAAGGATGAAGAAAAAGAAAAAAGTCATAACATAGATATAAAGTATATAAAAAAAGAAAATCATTTGATGTGGGTTGATATTCCACTTAAGAATAGTTATGCAGAAGAAAGAAATGATGGCTTCAGTTTTTATAATAAAACAGAAATAGAAGTAATAGAAAAAATACTGACTGACATAAACAAATTTTCACATAATGAGGAAAAACAAGTGTCAGTGATTACTTTTTATAGTGCACAAGTTAAATTATTTCAGAATAATTTTTTGAAAGGAAGAGAATTTAAAAATCTGAACCTGCGAGTGGGAACCGTTGACAGATTTCAAGGAATAGAAAGTGAAATTGTAATTGTAAGCCTTGTAAGAAATAACAATAAAGGAAAAATTGGTTTTGCAAAGGATCCAAGACGTATAAATGTTGCTTTATCAAGAGCACAAAAACTACTTATTATTGTGGGATGTAGTGAGTTATATTGCGAGAAAAACAATAATAAAGAAGCTAAGGGCTATTATAGTGAAGTAATAAAAGTTGTTAATAAATATAACGGTGTCATAGATGCAGGAAGTATCTTTAACTAAGGAGAGATATATATGTTTAAAATAGAGGATTATCCTAAGGACATAGGAAAAATTATAGAAGATATTGAATATAAGGAAGATAAATTGGAAGTAATCTATTATAAGGAGTGGTTACTTCCTTTTCATAAATACAAGGTGAAAATAAATTCAATAGTTTACAGAAGTATAAGTATTATAGAAGAGTTTATTTTGAATATTGGCTTAACTGACTTAGGAAATAATAATACTATAGATGATATAGCATTAATGCTTGGTTTAGACAAGATATTTATTGAAACTTATGTTGATAAAATGGCAAGAAATGGAATGTTATATTTGAATAAATTGCCTCATATTATAACAACAGAGTCGGGTAAAAATTTATATAAAAGTAAGTTATTTTTAGATTTTGAAAAGCAGGATGTATTAGAAGCTTATTATCATCCATATATAAACAATATTTATGATTATAAAAAGAAAGATTATGAAAATAAAAGTATTGATATATTGCATTTGAATAATGATTTTGAAGATAAAATTTGCAATATAAATGAAGATTTAAAAAATAATATATCAGAATTGGCAAAGTGTCATAAAATCATATGCGAGAAGAAAGTAATAAATCAAGAAGTAAAAGACATAGAAATGGAAAAATTAGACGGTGAGATTGCGTATTTTAGAATAGTTGAATTATGGATATATGATATAGTCGAAAAAGTTTTGCAATGTAGGGTGTGGAACTTTGAAAATAATTCCTTTGACAATGAGATTAGTAAATTAATATGTAATATAAAACCACTGAAAAAAGAAGATTTTAATTTATCTGATGAAATTAAAAAAGAGCCTGTTATAAAGCAATCAAATTCATTGGAAGAAAAATTTATTCAAGAAAAGAAAGAAAATAAGCGTGAAAAAAGTAAGCTTAGAATTATAAGAGGAAAGGAAATAAAAGAAGAATTTAACAAAACTTTTAATATGGTTAAGCAGAGAATGTATATTCAATCCCCTTGGATTTCAGAAAAAGTAGTAGATGATGACATGATTAAAAAAATTAAAAAATTAGCGGCGAAGAATTGTAAAATATTTATAACATGGGGAATATCAAGAAATATAAATAATGAAGATAGAAAAGCACCTGAAATGTTGTTGGAAAAATTAAAAAGCATAAAATCACCAGATAATTTACCAGCTGTATTTGTAATCTGGATAGGAAATCATCACAACAAAGAGATTATTGTAGATGATAAAATACATATAGCAGGTTCATTTAACTGGCTTTCTTACAGAGGGGACTATCTACCAAGGGGTGAGTCAGTTTATCTCACAAATGATAAAGAATGTATAAAGGAAGCTAAGTATTATTTGGAAGATCAAATAGTAAATTCTTTGGGTAGAGATATGCTTAAGGGTAATTTTTATTCTAATTTAAATTGTTTGTTAAATTTGGAGTATCATGAGGAGAAGGTTAGAGAGATTTTGGATTGTGTAGCTGATCAATTGATAAATGATGAGCGCTTAGTTTATTTGAGGGATTTGCTGATGAGAAATGGTAGCTTTCTGGATATATGTGAGAAGATAGATAAGAATGGAATAACATTTTAGGAATGGGATTGAGATATTCATAGATTTATATAAAATATAGTATTTATTTAGAAAATATTTAATCTAAGTTAGGAAGTACAAGACACTAGTGTGCCTTGTACAAGTGTGCTCGGGTGTACGAAAGTTGACATACTGTGTCAACTTTTGCTAGCATAATATAAAAGGTCAGTCTCATAATTGAGATCTGACCTTTTTAATTGTAAGGAAATTAAAAATATAAAAGAAGATAATGGAATTATTTGAAGAATTAATTAAAGTAATAATAAATAATAGGGGTGAATATTACTATAATTCAAATTATAAAGAGGAATAATTTATTTTCAATGATATTAGGAACTACTAAGTTTATAGCTTAGTAGTTTAGGTTGTATAAAAATAACTGGGTTTCAAAAGTATATATAAGGAGTCATTATGAGTTAATGCATAAGTAATAAATCCTTGTTTTAGAATTTAGGATTGTATTTAGAAAATAAAAGAGGAGTTTAAAATGATTTCATATTTTAATATTAAATATTATAAAATTATAGGTAAATATAATATTATACTTTTGAATGAAAAGAATTAGTATTGTATAATATGAAAGAAGTTGATTGAAATTCCTCTAATTGTGAAAAAATATAGTAAGTATGAAAAATAAAGCTGGAAAATATGAAAATAATATGTAAGGATTATGGAATAAAATAAAAATAATATGAAAATATATGAAAATATATATTGACTAGAATATAAAAAATCTATATTATTAAATTAAAGAAAACGGTAACAATTAATTATAGCGTCGTTTTAGCAATGTGGAAAATATGAAATAAAAAATATAAATTAATATGGAAAAAATGAAAAGAAAGTGGAAGAAAAATGAATATAAAAGTGAAAGATATAGCAATTAAATCAGGTGTATCTATGGCAACTGTTTCTAGATATTTAAATAAATCAGGATATGTAAAAGAAGAAACAAGACAGTTAATAAAAAAAGCCATAGCTGAAATAAAAGGTGAAGATAAAAGTTACTCACAATTGAAAAATATAGCAGTAGTACTTCCAGATTTATCAAATATGTTTTTTACAGACGTACTAAAAGGAATAAATGAAGAAGCCGGTAAATTAGGATGCAATGTATTAGCCTTTGATAGTAATGAAGAAATAGAAAAAGAAATTAATATAATAGAATCTTTAAAAGACCTGAATATATCTGGTCTTATAATAACTACAACTGTTAACAATAATATGGAAATTATTAAAAAACATATTCAAAATATGAACTCTTTAGAAATACCAATTATTTTAATAGATAGAGATTTAAGATTTTGTGATTTTGATGGAGTATTTATAGATAATAAAAAAGGTGCTTTTGATGGTGTAGATACTTTGATAAGTGAAGGACATAAAGAAATAGCAATAATTACAGGTCCTCTACAATATAAACCAGGAATAGAAAGGTTAGAAGGATATAAGCAAGCTTATGAATCAAATGAATTATCTGTAAATGAAAAAAATATTTATGAAGGTGATTTTCAAGTAGATTCAGGATATAGATTAACAAAGGAAATTATTAAAAATAATAAAGATGTATCTGCAATATTTATAAGTAATAACATGATGACTTTAGGTGCTATTAATGCTCTAAATGAAATGAAAATAAAAATAGGTGAAGATATATCAATATTAGGATTTGATGATTTAGACTTTTTTAACTATGTTGGACTTAATATAAGTGTTGTATCAAGACCAACCTCAGAAATGGGGAAAATAGGTTTCAACATATTATATAAAAAACTTTCAGATGATGAGCCAAGCTCTACTCAAAACATAATCTTAAAGCCAACAGTAGTTTTAAGAGGTTCTGAAAAACTAGCAAGTAATTAAACTTAACTATAAATTTTAACAATTAGGGGGAATTTCAAAATGAAAAAGAAAGTAACAGTAGCAGGAAGTTTTATAGTTGATTTAATGGCGAGAACGCCACATTTACCTAAACCAGGAGAAACAGTAAAAGGTTTAGCATTTAAAATGGGACCAGGAGGAAAAGGTTCAAATCAAGCAATAGCAGCAAAAAGAGCAAATTGTGATGTGACATTTATATCAAAAGTTGGAAAAGATGAATTTGGAGAAATGGCTCTTAACACTTTTAAAAATGAAGGCTTAGATACTAAATACATATTTGAAGATGAAAATTTACAAACAGGTACAGCTTTAATAATAGTTGATGATGTAACATCTCAAAATGAAATAGTAGTAACATCAGGAGCTTGTGATAATATAACTAAAGAAGATTTACAAACTTGTAAAGATGCAATTATAAACTGTGATATATTCTTAAGCCAATTAGAAATAAATAGAGATGCAATAGAAGCTAATATAAAATTAGCTCATGAAAATAATGCAACTATAATATTAAATCCAGCTCCAGTTCAAGATATTAGCGAAGATGTATTGAAATTAGTAGATATAATAACACCTAATGAAGTAGAAGCATCAATTATTACTGGATATGAAGTTGTAACAGTAGAAGATGCCAAAGTAGCAGCTAAAATACTTCAAGAAAAAGGAATAGAAGATGTTGTAATAACTCTAGGAAAACAAGGTGTATATGTAAAGAGTAAAGAAGAAGAACAATTTGTAAAAGCGTATACTGTAGATGCAGTAGATACAACAGGTGCAGGAGATGCATTTAATGGAGGGTTTGTTACAGCTTTATCTGAAGGAAAAGATATATTTGAAGCTGCTAGATTTGGAAATGCTTTAGCTGCATTATCTGTAACAAAAATAGGAACAGCACCAGCTATGCCTACTAGAAAAGAAATAGATACATTAATGGAAAAAGAGTTAACAATGGCTTAAGGGAGGAAAATAAAATGAATAAATATATAGATCATACATTATTAAAAGCAGTGGCAAGTAAAAGTGATATAGAAAAATTATGTAAAGAAGCATTAAAATATGATTTTGCATCTGTTTGTGTAAATCCAGCAAATGTAAAAATTTCACATGAATTGTTAAAAGATAGTAATGTTAAAGTATGCACAGTAATAGGATTTCCTCTAGGAGCAAATACAATAGAAACTAAAGTATTTGAAACTAAAAATGCTATTGAAAATGGTGCAAAAGAAATAGATATGGTAATAAATATAGCTGCTCTAAAAGAAATGGATTTAGATTACTTAGAAAAAGAATTAAGTGAAATAAAATCTGCATGTGGGGAAAATGTTTTACTAAAGGTGATTATAGAAACTTGTTATTTAAATGAAGAAGAAAAAGTTTCTATAAGTAAGTTAGTCGGAAAACTTAATATAGATTTTATAAAAACATCAACAGGATTTGGAATAGGTGGTGCCACACTTGAAGATGTAAAAATTATGAAAGATAATATAGGCGAAAATACAAAAATAAAAGCATCAGGTGGAGTTTCTGATTTTGAAACAGCTAAAGCATATATAGATTTAGGATGTAAAAGAATAGGAACTAGTAATGGTATTAAAATAGTAACTAAAGATCAAAGTATGGAATTAAACTCATATTAATAGGTTGAAATAGGGGGATATAAAAATGAGTGTATATATAGCTGAATTTATAGGTGTTGCAATAATTGTATTTTTAGGATGTGGTGTTTTAGCAGGAAACTCTTTGAAAAAATCTGGCGCTAATGGTGCTGGAAATGTGGCAATAAACTTAGCATGGTCAGCAGCAGTTACTCTTGCAGTATATACAGTTGGAGATATAAGTGGAGGGCATTTTAATCCAGCTGTTACAATAGCTTTTGCTATACAAGGAACTTTTGATTGGGCTTTAGTACCAGGTTACTTATTAAGTCAAGTTTTAGGTGGAATGTTTGGAGCATTATTAGTATATTTACAGTATCTACCTCACTGGGAAGCTACAGAAGATGAAACTGTTAAATTAACAGTATTTGTAACTGCACCAGCAATAAGAAATAATTTTACAAACTTTATAAGTGAGTTTTTAGGAACTTTTGCATTAGTATTTGTTGTATTAGCTTTAGGAATAAATGATTTTGCAGCTGGAGTAAATCCATTAGCAGTTGGATGCTTAATATTTGTACTAGGAACATCTTTAGGTGGAGTAACTGGAAATGCTATAAACCCAGCTCGTGACTTAGGTCCTCGTATAGCACATTTTTTATTACCTATACCAGGAAAAGGAATTTCAGATTTTAAATATGGATGGATACCAGTAGTTGCTCCTATAATGGGAGGAAGTTTAGGAGCAATGCTTCATTCAGCACTATATGAAGGAATAGTAGACTTTAGACTTTGGGCAATTATGATAATTTCAGCCATTACCTTTGGAGCTTTATATATGATAAGTGTAAAAAACTTAAAAGAAAATAATCTTTCAAGCACTAAAGTAGCATAGCAACAATGACTTGGTCATCGTAAGACTATTATAGAGTGTAGTTCTTTTCAGTTTATGTCAAGAATTTGCTAAAAAAGAGGATGCTTCAAAATGATTTCTAAATCATTCAAAGAGGCATCCTTTTTTAATTGTTTTTTGTGAAATAATGTATTTATACATTATGGAAAAATAATAGAGGAAGAGAATGGTTGTAAGTTACAAGGAGTAATTAAAACTTCTAAAATCTACAAAATAAAATGTATCCTATTAACTTTACTTTTATTATTTATATTATCTAAGGTTAATCTTTTTTCAAGTATATCCATACTTTTTTTCCAAGGGATATATATATTATGGATTTATAAATACAACCTAAACAATGAATTTATAAATCAAATGTTAAATGAAATAAGCAGTTTTATTTTTCAAACTAGTGAAATAAATATAAATAATATATGTATAACAGATAAAGAAAATAATTTTAAAGGGAGTGTTTATAAAATACAAAAACTTATAGCTATAATTTTCTTAGCAGTAGGTGTTATAGGATTTTTATCTTCTTTTGTTATCACATTAAAAAATAAAAATATTAATGAGTATAATGAAAACATACAAAATTATATAAGTAATGTACCAGGAACTTTATATAATATAAGTGAAATATATGTAAATGATGAAAACATTATCATATCAAGTAAAGAGGAGCATAGCACACAGGTGTTTGCCAAGAATGGTACATTTATTTTTAGATTATTTATGCCATATGATTTTGTAGTTAATGTTGAAATAAACGATACCAGTAACATGGAGGTGTATACACGGAAGAATCATAGTAGTATATATTATAAGTATATAGTAGATATAGATAACCAGAAAATTGTAAGTTTAGAGTGTCTTGGAGAAAGCGATGAGGAAGAGATTGATAAGTCAAAAGCTTATTTCTTAGATTTTCCTAAATATGAAAATAGTAAAGAATATTATGAGCTTAAGTATAACAAGCTATTGGTTTTAGTTGGAAGTGAAAAAAAGGTGATAAATATAACTGATTTTAAGATGATGCCATTGCCAACTATTACGTATGCTATTTTAGATTTACAAGGTTTTGTAGGGATATTACTTGGTAGAAAGATATTAATTAGTGAGGGTTAAAGTTATCAGCTAACTCTAAGAAAATTCAAATAAAAGATAGATTTATAAAAGTCTCTAATTAATAATATTAGCAACAAGTATGAATAAATATATCATACCTGTTGTGATATTTTACCATTCAAAATATTATCTAACATTTATATAAAAAACTATATAAACAATATTTACAGACTATACTTATGGTAATGTAGGAAGCGTAGTTACCAGATTTGTAATAGATAGCAAGTCAAGCCATTTCAATGGACTTGACTATGATGTCCGGGCGTAGGAAAGTTGATACTGTGTGTCAACTTTTGCTTACTCATTATTAACTCGTCAGCTGAGCCAAGCCTTTCAGTTATTAATAAAAATAAGATTGTATACACTTATGATGTAAATGACAGAGCAACTGATATTAATTACCATGAATCAGACGATGAGGTAAAAGGACTAAAATTTGAGTACAATAATGATGATTGGTTAATAAACATAAAAGTCAAGATAAAAAGAAACTTCTTGATAGGAGAAGCTAAATATAGAGAGTATACTTACGATGCACATGGAAAAGTAAAAAATATAAAACTAATTTTATAAACTTTTAGGTAAGGTTTATTTATAAAATTTAAGATATGGAATGGTGGGTTTGATTGTTGTGAATCATCTCCACCATTGAAATACACGAAAAGAATTGGTTATTTAATCAATTCTTTTTTATATTCCTATAATGTATACTAAAAAATAAATCACAATTTAATTCAATCAAAAAGTAATAATCAAAATTAAGCCATATACAGTTATCGCATAGGAAAGGTGGAGAATATATATGAATATTTTGATATAATAGATAGATGGCATGATTTATCAAATAGTGATAAGGATAAGTAATATATATAATGATTACGTTGAAGTTTTGAAAAAAGAGTATGATAATTTAGACAACTTAGATATATGGAACTTGTGGTATAGCTTAGACAACAAAAACATTATTAAAAAAGAAATAATGGAAAAGAACTTTCAAATAAGAAAAGAAGGTTATATAACTCATTATAGAGTTTTATGATACTATAATTTACTAACCATTTTGTTATTTTTAAATAATTTGTTATAATATATCTATTACAAGATTGTCCTATGTAGGAAATATTGACTAAATGGTAAGATAAATATAAGTAATAAACTCAACAATAGGAGGAAAGTTATGCCACAAATAAAAGTAAGAGGAATAAATGAAAACGACATCTGTAAGATAAGTGAAAAGATGATTGATGAATTAGTAGAAGCTGTAAAATGCCCAAGAGATTATTTTGAAATAGAATGTATAAAGTCTGTTGCTATAAGAAATGGTAAGATAGCGGATGTATATCCATTTGTAGAAGTAGCTTGGTTTGATAGAGGTCAAGAGGTTCAAGATACAGTAGCTAAAATAATCACTAACAATATAAGAGAAAATCTAAATATAGAAAGTATGGATTTAGCTTTTACAGTTTTTGAAAAAGAGAAGTATTATGAAAATGGAGAGCACTTCTAAGCAATTGTTATATAATGTGAAAAAAATAGTAGGGGTATATCAATTAATCGGTATACTCCTACTTTTTTACTTACAAGGAAATTATATTACCATTTTTAATGTGAAAAACTTATATAATGAAGTATTATCAATGGGTGTAAGAGGTAGTAAAAAAGTAAATTTTGGATCAAGGTCGTTGCCTAAAATTTCATAGCGCCTACACAGTGGCTTAAAGTGTTTCGCCGACACGTCGCTCAAGCGAAGGGAATTTTTTATTAAGATTATTCCTTATATCAACACTATATTTAATTAAAACATATCTTGAGTTTATCAAAACTTAAACTCATCTAAAATGAAAAACGATGTATAAAAAAAATAAACTGGCCAAAGTTTTGACTAACTGGCCAATTTTTTTAGTGAAAATTACAAAAAAAATAAATCTCATATGCTAACATATATTTAGAAATATATTATAAAAATATATTTTGTAAAATTTATTATATATGAGGTGGCTTTATGGGGATTTATCTGATAGGGGAATTAAAGGAAATTAGAAAGGGAAAGGGTTTTTCTAGAAAGAGGTTAGCTAATAGAATTAGTCATTTATGCAAAAAGGATTTTAAAAAAAAGACTGTGTCTGCAAAGACTATACAAAGGGCAGAAGAGGGGAAGCCTATTAAAAAAGAAAAGGCAAGTTATATAGCAAAAGCACTTGATATGAAATTGGAAGATATAATTTGTGAAAAAAGAAAAGATACAAATGATAAATTAGAAACATTAAATTTAGAAAAAAGTATGTGGAAAGAATCTGAGCTTGAAATAGGAAATGAGAAGGTAGGTGAATCTAAACAATTAGAATTTGAATTTTCTAATGATGGAAAACTAGTTATTTTAATTGATAACAACAATAGCATTGAAAAGATAATTAGTATAATAAAACAAGATGTAAATGATATTCCATGCTTGTGTAGGGTGAATAGATTAGGAAATAAACCAGATATGGCAATGTAGTAGTAAAAACTACTGTGGTAAATTTATAAAATTAAAAAGGGGATGATAATATGAAGGAAATATTGGAAGAATTATCATGGAACTTGGGAAACATATCTAAACTTTGCTTATCGTTAGCAGAAAATCAACATAACATATCTACAAATGATAAAACTCCAACAGATAATAATAAGACAAAAATTGAAAAAAATGAAATAACAATTGAAAAAGTGAGAGAAGTTTTGGCACAAAAATCTAAAAATGGGAAAACAGAAGAAATAAAAACACTTCTTATGAAATTTGGGGCAAATAAGTTATCACAAGTGAGAAGTGAGGATTTTACACAAATTATAATAGAAGCTGAAAAACTTTAGATTAGGTATTAAGGGGGAAAATATGAGTAAGAATGAAAATTTATGCAAAGCTATTTTAGATGTAAGGTTTAGATATTTGAACATTTGGGAGCCTGTTTCTATAAATGGATCAGGCTTAAGGTACAGTGTGGGATGTCTAATAAATAAGGAAGATAAGGTCACTGTAAAAAGAATGGAGAAGGCACTTGAAGCAGCTAAGGAAATTTATATTTCAAAATATGGTGCAATAGATGAAAACACTTTTAAAAATCCCATAAAAGATGGTGATATGAAGGAAAATGCTGATGATTCTTTTAAAAATTCTTTCTTTTTAAATGCTAATTGCAAATACAATGCTCCAGAAGTGGTCAACGCAAAAGTGGAAAAAATCACTGATAAAAGTATGCTAACTGTTGGTGATTATGGAAAAGTCAGCATGACGTTTTATCCTTATAATGCAAGTGATGGTCAAGGAGTGGCAGTATTGTTAGGAAATATACAGTTCCTACGAAAAGGAGTTCCAATATATGATAAAGTTTCTGCCATAGATGAGTTTGAAGTTGTAAAAGATGTGGAGGAAAACTTCTTAGACTAGTTTAAAAAATTGCATACATAAAATTTAAGGTGGATTTAGTAAACGTGACTGTTAATATTTCCACCTTTATTTATAGGAGGAAAAATGAGAACTTTATCCATAGATATAGAGACATTTTCATCGGTAAACTTGTTAAATCGTGGGGTTTATGCCTATACAGAAGCAGAGGATTTTGAGATTTTACTCTTTGCCTATGCTTTTGATGATGACCATGTGAAAATAGTTGATTTTACTAAGGGGGAAAAGCTAAGCCAAGAATTGGTGGATGCACTTAAAAATGAAAACATTATAAAAACTGCTTTCAATGCAGCTTTTGAAAGAGTTTGCTTATCAAAACACCTAAACATGAAACTGTCTGCTACTTCTTGGCATTGCACACAAGTACAATCTTTGATGGTGGGTTTGCCTACTACTTTGGACAAGGTGGGGCAAGTTTTAAATGTAAATAGCCCCAAAATGAAAGAAGGAAAAAGTCTTATAAAACTTTTTACCCTTCCTTGTAATCCTAGTGAAAAGAATAATTTCAAAAGAAGGAATTTACCAGAAGATAACCCTGAGAAGTGGGAGATTTTTAAAGATTACTGTATAAATGATGTAAAATGCGAGATGGAAATTAAAAATAAGTTGAATAATTATCATATAAGTGATGATGAGCTGAAATTATATGTGTTAGACCAAGAAATAAATGATAGAGGCATATTGGTGGATGTGGATTTTGTAGATCATTGTCTTAAATGTGACTTGATTTACAAAATA
>OIFU01000606.1_pt1 | contig 12123 bp, 9 predicted proteins | sample 1582141 | NCBI WGS metagenome assembly OIFU01 (sample SAMN07501047, study PRJEB24779) | human gut metagenome | isolation source: stool | host: human infant | place: USA: Pittsburgh, PA
AGGCGGTAGCGATGACAATTCCAGCCACAAAAAGCGCAGCTCCGCCACATCCGAGCAGCGGCGCAAAGCGCAGCAAATAATCCGGGAACAGATACATCGTGTCAAAAATCCGGAAAATAATCTCCGGCAGCAGAACAAATCCGCACATATTTCCCAGAATTCCGCCGGATACACTCGCCGCACATGCATACACCAGATACTTTCTGCGAATCTCACGATCCGTAAAGCCGAGTGCCTTGTAGGTTCCAATCAGACCGCGGTCTTCCTCCACCATACGGGTTATCGTCGTCAGGCTGATCAGAATAGCAACAACGAAAAATACGATCGGGAAGACCGTACCGATCGCCTCAATCGACGCCGCATCGCTCTTCACGTTGGCATAGCCGCTCAGAGACGTGCGATCCTGTACATACCACTGTGTCATATCAATGTCCGCTATCTTTTGCTCTTCCTCCGCAATCGTCTCATTGAAGTCCGCAAGATTTTTTTCATATTCTGCCTTGCCGTCCGCGTATTCCGTTTCGCCTTTGAGCAGTTTTTCCCGTCCTTCGGCGAGATTTGCCTCACCGTCCTTTATCTGCGCCGCAGTCTCCTGTTCCTTTTTCACAAGCTGCGCCTCACTTTCGGAAAGCGCCTCTCTTCCGTTCTCCAGCTCTGCTCTCTTATCGGCAATCTGCGATTTTCCGAAGATGACCTGTGCTTCCCCTTCGTTCAGTTCGTTCCATGCCGCATCAAACTGCTGCCGTGCCGTCTGCTCTGCCGCATCGAGCTGCGCCTGTGCCTCGCCGAGCGCCTGGATTGTCGCCCGCACATTTCCCATTCCCATTGCAAGCTGTACCAGCTGATCGGCTGTGGGCTGCTGCAACGCCTCCAAAAACGCACTCTGGCTGTCCTCCACCAGTACCGGTACCGCCGCCTGTGCCTGCGAGGCATCCTGCTCTGCGACCACCGCTCTTGCTACGGGTAAATACGCCTCCACTGCCGCCTGCACATAGGCATCCCATGCCTCCGCGGGCCACATTTCCCCATACGTCTGGATGACTGCCTGCGCCTGCGCTTCCAATGCCGCCTCCGTCTCCGCTGCCTGTTTACTGCTCTCTGCAAGCTGTGCGCGTGCCGCGTCTAACTGTGCATAGGTTTCCTCTTCCTTTGCCGAAAGCGTCTGCTTACCGGACGCCACCTGCGCCTCGCCTTCAGAAAGCTGCTGTTCTGCTGCATCCAGCTGCGCGCTGCCATCGGCAATCTGCTGCTTTCCCGCGGCAATTTCATCTCTCGCTTCCGCAAAACCATCCTCCGCCTGCTGTTTTGCCGCATCAAGTTCCTCCTGGCCATCGGAAAGTTCCTGCCAGCCATTATCCAGTTCCGCTCTCGCATCCGAAAGCTTCTGCTCCGCCTCCGCAAAGGACTCTTCCGCCTCCGCTTTCACATCCGCAAGCTTTTCTTTCGTCTCATCCGTGACTTCCGCATACCGTGCCTGCTCCCGATTTTCCTTAATCTGCGTTTCAATCGCATCCGTCACCTGCGTAACCTTTTCCTCATAGACATCTGAATAACAGAACAGTTCTGCCGCGCCATCGACGGTAAGGCAGACCTGTGTGTAAATATCACTGCCTGCCGCCTCTGGCAAGATGAACACAGTGTCCTCCTCCGCCTGCCCGGAACGGAACGCCGTCGCTCCCTTTGCATTGTTGACATCCTGCACATCCAGCACAATTCCCGTTACGGTAAAACGGCTGTAGCGCAGCGAAGACTCATCATCTGCTGTATCCACCGCGATGACATTACCAATCCCGCATCCCGTCTCATCCGCAAACGCGGTTGTAACGGCGGTCTCATCCGCCGCCTCCGGCAGCCTGCCGGACAACACATACGGCTGATTGATTCCCCTGTCATTTAACGTGCAGACCGCAATGCTGACCTCATGATCATTTACTTTCGCATGTACCGTCTCACTGTAGACGCCGACTGCATCCATGACACCTTCCAGTGCCTTTAAGGCATCCACATCCTTCTCCGTAAGTCCGAGCGTCGAGACGACACTGATATCGTACAGTCCCTGTCTGTCATAAAACTGATCTGCCGAATAGCGCAGATCCATGCAGGCAGCCCGCAATCCGGTAAGCATTCCGACACCCAGAATCGTGATCAGCATGATGGAGAAAAACCGTTTTTTCTCCTTGCGGATTGCCCTCCATATCTCCTTATTATATGCACTCATCATCGGTATCCCTGCCTTTCTCTTCTGCCCCGCTACCACTCGATCTCCGCGATCGGCGTAGGGTGCGCATTGCAGGTAATCTCTGTCACCTTTCCGCTCTTAAATCGGATCAGGCGGTCAGCCATCGGTGCCAGCGCAGAGTTGTGCGTAATCAGAAGTACCGTAATCCCATCCTTCCGGCAGGTATCCTGCAGCAGCTGCAGAATCTGTTTTCCGGTATTATAATCAAGCGCTCCCGTCGGCTCATCGCAGAGCAGGAGTTTCGGATTCTTGGCGATCGCACGCGCGATAGATACCCGCTGCTGCTCCCCTCCGGAGAGCTGCGCCGGAAAGTTATTTTTGCGGTCTGCCAGTCCCACTTTTGTAAGCATCTCCCCGGCATCCAGAGAATTTCTGCACACCTGCGCCGCAAGTTCCACATTCTCTATCGCCGTGAGATTCGGCACCAGATTGTAGAACTGGAATACAAACCCAATATCGGTACGCCGGTATCCGACGAGCTGCTTTTTGTTATACTTTGCAATATCTCTGCCATCCACCTTGATCCCGCCCGCAGTCGGCACATCCATTCCGCCTAAAATATTGAGCGCCGTCGTCTTCCCTGCGCCAGAGGAACCGAGAATCACTGCCAGTTCGCCCTTCTCCACAGAAAATGAGGCTCCATCCAGCGCTTTGATCGAAGTCTCACCTGTCTTATATTCCTTCGTTACATTATTAAATTCGATATATGCCATAAAAGGCCGCCTTTCTTCCCAGACTCTGTTTTTTATCTCTATGCAGATTCCATTTTCTATGCCTAATGTACTACCTGCGCTGCCTTTCATCAATCAACAGATTCTCCACACGTGTTAAAAAATTGAAGACAACACGTTGTCGTGCTATAATTTACGCGAAGACAAAATGAACGCAAATCTTATACCGGGAGGTTTTCATGAAAAAGCAGCCCCATATCACAGAACAGACCAAAAATAATCTGCGAATCGCTTTCTGGTCTCTCTACGCGCAAAAACCGATAGAAAAAATCTCCATCAAGGAGATCACCGAGCTTGCCGGTTACAACCGCGGCACCTTTTATCTCTACTATAATGATGTATATGATCTTCTTGATCAGATTGAGGAAGAAATCCTCGGAAAAATTACAGATGTTCTGAATGATTCTCTGGAAAAAAATGATACCTTTGACCTTTCCGGTCAGATGGGAATTCTTTTAGATCTGATGCAGACATATGAAACCTATGCTGCTGTACTCTTAAGCGATCATGGCGACCCGCATTTTGCGACCCGCCTGAAAGAAGTGGTATGGCCCCTCTTAAACCGTTATTTTGTTCCCTCGGAGGGACATGACGATTACGAGATGGCACTTCTTGCCGATTTTTACCTGTCCGGCCTTCTCGCCAGTGTCATTCGCTGGCTGCAGAACCCTAAAATGACACTGGAAGAGTTTTTGGATTTTATGGTGGGAACCATTTTCCCTAAACCTGATTCCCCACAATCTTATAGTAGCTGCGGGAAGTCAGCGCAAACACCAGCAGATAAATCAGCAGAAACACCAATGCCGTAACCGCAACGCATAAGGCAAACAGTGCGGTATTGTTGAGGCTGAACGCCGCCAGAATCCATTTGATCATCGGGAATGCCATGACAACATGAAGTACTGCTGCCCCGATCGGCAGGAAAAATACCGTCAGGATCTGTGTACGGATACTCCGCTTTACCTCGGCATTGCTCATGCCGACCTTCTCCATGATGGCATACCGTTCCTTGTCCTCGTAGCCTTCCGAGATCTGCTTGTAAAAAATGATCAGCACCGTCACCATGAGGAACATCGCGCCCAGAAACAGACCGATAAAAAGCAGACCACCGTTTAAGCTGTAGTATTCATCCCGGTTCTGTGCCCGGCATTCGACATACGTTCTAGAATAAGAGTCCTTTGCATCATCCGACGGATGCCCGTCATTGTATGCGGTAATCGCCGCATGAAGCGTATTTTCCGCTGCCACTTTTTCTTCTGCTGTTCCGTCTATGTCAAACGCCATATTGTATTTGATCTGCAGGCTTACACGCTCCTCGTCCCAGTTCTGTTTCAACTCCGTAAAAATCTGCCCCAGCGCCTCCCTATCCGGCACAATCATAAATACACTGTCGTCTGCCATGTCATCCAGATAATCGTGATCCGTCTCAGGATATGCGTAGATCTGTTTTACCTGATATGTCTCGTTGTCAAGCGCCAACGTCCCTTTTTCATAGGCAGAGGATGCTGCCAGTGCAATCTCTCCGCAGCCAAGTTCCCCGACCATTTCACCGGTATAATTCTCCCAATCGGATTTTGGCAGAATCGTGAGCAGCACCACATCACTAATGCTGTAATCTGTGCCTGCCCCGATACCGGTCACGGAAAATCCATCGTCCGTGCGCACCGCGGTCAGCGACATGTTCAACATGGCGCTGTGCCCCGTCAGTATCCGTCCGGAATCCTTCAGGGATGCTTCCGCCAGTGCATCCACTTCCTCCGGATGTTCCGGCATTGCATTATAGTAGGACACCACAGACACCTCATGTACAAACCGCCGCTTTAGGGCGTCTTCCACTCCCAGATACATACACAGGGTGGTAGAAACCGTCACCAGAACCATCGTCGATAAAATACAGATATTGGCAAGCCCCACCGCATTCTGTTTCATCCGGTAGATCATACCGGAAACCGTCGTAAAATGTCTTGATTTGTAATAATAGTTTTTATTTTTCCGAAGCAGTTTGAGTACGGCAATACTGCCCGCAGTAAACAGACAATACGTCCCCAGAATCACAAGCAGCACCGCCACAAAAAACATGGTAATGGCAGAGACTGCGTCCGCCACCGTAAGCGCCAGATAATAGCCGCCGCCGAGTGCCGCCGCTCCGATCACCGCCAGCAGCACTTTCGTCTTCGGCTCCCGCTCTCCCGCATTGGCGCTATGCAGCAGTTCCATCGGATTGGAAAGCTTTATCTGCATAAAGTTATAGAAAAGTGTGACCGCGTATATACAGCCGAAAAGCACCAGCGTGTGGTGGCATCCCGTCAGCGAAACTGTAAACGGAACGCTCTGGTTAAATCCGGTCATGCGGTACAAAAGCATCGTCATCAGCTTGCCGAATGCAATGCCGAACAACAGGCCTCCGCCGATCGTAACCGCCGCCGTAAACAGCATTTCCAGAAAAAGCACCCTGGCGATATGTTTCTTCTCCATCCCAAGTATATTGTATACGCTCAATTCCCGCTTGCGCCGCTTCATGATGAAGCTGTTGGTATAAAACAGGAAAATCGCCGCGAACAGTCCGACAATGATCACTCCGAGCAGCAGCGTTACCGCCACATAGGCGCCGCCTCTCATCTGCTCCAGCCCCGGGTTATCCTGAATGGACATTACCAGATAGAACATCGCTGCCGAGAACACCCCCGCCAGAAGGTACGGCAGGTAAAGCTGTCTGTTATTGCGGATATTGACTGCTGCCAGTTTGACATATAACTTACGCATGATAGCCTCCCTCTTTGCCGGTGGTAAGAACCGTCAGCGTATCCGAAATCCGCACATACAGCTCCTCATTCGTCATATTCCCGCGGTACAGCTGATGAAATACTTCGCCGTCCTTGATAAAAAGAATCCGGTTGGCATGGCTCGCCGCTTTCGTGGAATGTGTCACCATAAGAATCGTCTGTCCTTCCCCGTTGATCGTGCCAAACAGCTTTAACAGTCCGTCGGTTGCCCTGGAATCCAGCGCCCCCGTCGGTTCATCTGCCAGAATCAGCTGCGGACGGGTGATCAGTGCGCGGGCAACCGCCGCCCTCTGCTTCTGTCCGCCGGAAACCTCATACGGATACTTCTCCAGCAGCGCATCAATCCCGAGTTTTTCGGCAATCGGCCAAAGCCGCTCCTCCATCTCCTGCACCGGCGCATCTGCCAGGACAAGCGGCAGAAGAATATTATCTTTTAATGAAAAATGATCCAGCAAATTAAAATCTTGAAAAACAAAGCCCAGGTTCTCCCTTCTGAATTTGGATATCTCCTTCTCGCCGAGTGTCACAATGTTCTTATTATTCAACAGCACTTCCCCCGCGGTCGGTTTGTCTAACGCCGCCAGAATGTTGAGCAGTGTCGTCTTTCCTGAACCGGACTCTCCCATAATTGCGACATACTCCCCTTTTTCCACGGAAAAATTCAGATCTGCAAGCGCCTGCACCTGATTTCCCCCAAACCTTGTTGTATATATTTTTTTCAGATTACGAACTTCCAGAATAGCCATGTGTCTCTCTCCTTTCCTTGACTGTACCCAGTATAACAAAACAGAGAAATGCAAGCCATTTCTTTGGATTACATTTCTCTGCTGTTTCTTACGTTTTTGTAAGATTCTTCTATGACTCTTCCGGAAAGCCGATCGTCACCCGGGTTCCCGTTCCTTCCTGCGATGTGATCGTAAAGCTGTGCCCCAGCTTTTTTAAAATCGTGCTGCAAAGATACAGCCCGATTCCGGTCGATTTCTGGTTGGCATGACCGTTATAGCCGGTATAGCCTTTTTCGCAGACTCTCGGCAGATCCTCCGCGCGTATTCCGATCCCCGTATCGGTAATGGTAAGGCGTCCCTTCTCCATCCCGATCGTGATGCTCCCCTCATGCGTGTACTTGAGCGCATTCGACAACAGCTGCTCAATGACAAAGCCGAGCCATTTTTCATCGGTGAGCACACGTGCCCCCGTCTCCTCGTAGTGCAGTGTGATCTTCTTGCTGATAAAATGTCTCGCATAGCGGCGGACCGCCATCCGGATCACTCCGTCGAGATCTGTCTGCCGCAGCACAAAGTCCGTGGTCTCCGATCCGAGACGCATATACGAAAGCGCCATGTTCACATACTGCTCAATCGCAAACAGCTGCTGCAGTTCTTCAGCCCTGCGCTTCTCCCTCTGCTGCTGCAGCCTTTCCCTGTCCTCTCCCAAAGGATCCTCTTCACCGGGAATATCCACTTCCTCCTCGATTAAAAGCTTCAGCGCCGCAATCGGCGTCTTGATCTGATGCACCCACATGGTATAGTATTCCATCAGATCGCGCTTTTCGCTGACCGCCGTATTCCAGATACGCATTTTCTCTTCCGCCAAAATCCCAAGCAGCCGTTGATAATCCTCCTCTAAGATTTCGCCGGGTTCCGGAAGATTCTCCAGCGATACCGTTATCGACTGCTGCAGTGCGAACAGTTCCCTGTGCCGTCTGCCGTAACTTATCCTATCCATCGTCACTGCAAACAGCAGGATTCCCAGACACAGCAGCATGCCGTAGGCAATCTCCCCGGCAGGCACTTCATTTAAAAATAAGACTGCCGTCATCACGATCCCGCAGCCAATCACTGCAGCAATCCATTTGAGACGGCATTTTATGTAGGATCCCCCTATTTTCTGCTTCATCAAAATCTCCTACCCGATATGATACCCGATTCCCTTCTTCGTCAAAATAAAATCCGGAAGTCCTGCTGCATCCAGCTTTTTCCGCAGCCTTCCCACGTTGACGGAAAGGGTATTCTCATCCACAAAACTGTCGCTTTCCCAGAGTTTTGTCATCAACGTATCGCGGGACACGATCTTCTCCTTGTTTTCCATTAACACCTGCAGTATCTTAAGTTCGTTTTTCGTTAAGTCTACCCGCGTCTCCCCGCAGGTGAGTGTTGCATCGCCCAGATTTAAGAGTGCGCCTCTATGCTCCAGCACCGTATTCTGGCCCGCAAAATCATAGGTACGGCGTAAAAGCGCCTGGATCTTCGCGGTCAGCACATCCAGATCGAACGGCTTGGCAATGAAATCATCACCGCCCATATTGACCGCCATGACGATATTCATATTGTCCGACGCCGACGACACGAAGATTACCGGAACCTTCGACACCTCCCTGATCCTGCTGCACCAGTGGTACCCGTTGTAAAAGGGAAGCTTGATGTCCATCAGCACCAGCTGGGGCGCCGCCTCCGCGAACTCCTTCATGATGTCGGAAAAATCCTCCACGCAGACCACATCGTAATCCCAGCTTTCCAGATGCTTTTTTAAGCTTCGCGCAATGATCTCATCGTCCTCCACGATCAATATCCGATACATTCCCTCTCCTTTACCACAGTTCCGCCAGTTCATAGATCAGCTTCTCGGTCTTCTCCCAGCCGAGACACGGATCCGTGATCGACTTTCCGTAACAGCCGTCGCCGACCTTCTGCGCACCGTCCTCAATATAACTCTCGATCATCAGTCCCTTCACCAGCTTTCTTATCTCTCCCGACATCTTACAGCTGTGCAGGACATCCTTGCTGATGCGGATCTGCTCCATAAACTGCTTGCTGGAATTGGAGTGGTTCGTGTCTATGATGACCGCCGGATGCGCCAGTTCATGTCCCGATTCCCGTGCCTCCTCATAATGTTCCAGCAGATTCTGCAGATCCTCATAATGATAATTCGGAATATTTCTGCCAAACTTGTCCACATATCCGCGCAAAATGGCATGTGCATACGGATTGCCGGTCGTCTTGACCTCCCAGCCGCGGTATAAAAACGTATGTCCGTGCTGTGCCGCAATGATCGAGTTCATCATAACGGAAATATCTCCGCCGGTCGGATTCTTCATTCCTGCCGGAATTCCCACGCCGCTTGCCGTCAGTCTGTGCTGCTGGTTCTCTACCGAGCGTGCTCCAATCGCCACATACGACAGCAGATCCGAAAGATAGCGGTGATTCTCCGGGTAGAGCATCTCGTCCGCACAGGTAAAGCCGGTCTCTTCCACCGCCCGCATATGCATGTGACGAATCGCAATGATCCCTTTTAGCATATCCGATTCCCGCTCCGGATCCGGCTGATGCAGCATGCCCTTGTAACCGATTCCGGTCGTGCGCGGCTTGTTGGTATAAATGCGCGGAATCATAAAAATCTTATCCGCCACCTTCTCCTGCACCGTGCGGAGTCTTGAAATATAGTCGATCACAGCATCCTCATTATCTGCTGAGCATGGACCAATCACAAGAATCAGCTTGTCCGATTTTCCTTCAAAAATATTCCTGATCTCGTCATCCCTCTTCGTCTTGGTAGCTACAATCTGTGCACTGACCGGATGCTGCTCCTTCAACTCCTGCGGTGTCGGCAGCTTCCGCAAAAATTCCATCTCCATTTCCATATCTATTGATCCTTTCTGTCATACGCACTGCTGCATATGGTATCTTCTTATATTTTCGCACTGCAACGCGTTGCAGTGCGAATCCACTTAAGTATGATACAGCTTTATGCCGGGACTGTCAACCTTTTTTCACTATAATACATAAGATTCTGCAACATGGCAAGCAACGTCGCCCTGCCGTTTTTCCAGATGCTCTAAAACATCATGTTCGCACAGACCGTCATCGGCTGAAAGAACAGCGCCACAAGCTGGACACGGCGCGCAATCCCGCCGATCGCCACGACCTCTGGATCATTCTGAAATACCGCCACAAGCTGTGCTGGGAAAAACATCCCGATGACCGCAATCGCGCCGAGCAACACTTCTCCCGCTGTGAGTGTGAAATAGAAGCCCTTCCGGACCCTTCCGTATTTTTTTGCGCCATAGTTGAATGCCGACACCGGCTGGAATCCCTGACCGATTCCAAGTCCGACCGAGAAGACGAACATGCAGATCCGGTTCACAATCGACATGGCAGCCACCGCCGCATACCTAAAAGAGTATTTGGCTGCTCTGCCCGGCTCATACCTTTTTACCTGCCGTGATGGGTCCATCATGACACATTCAGCGTATGTCAAGATGTGGCAGTTGATCGTGAGAAAAATGAACCATGCCGCCGGTGGTACCGGTGCGTTCCCAGTCATATCTGATCTGACCGCCCATATCTTCCGGCACAACTACTGCTCAAACCTCTGCTATCAGGTACCTGCGATCAGCATTAAAAAAATCGCCCAGCTGATGGGTGACACCGAAAAGATGGTGCTGGACGTCTACAACCACATCATGGACGAGAAAGAAGATGCCGCGGCGGTCGTGAATGATATTCTGGCGGTTTAATTTGCAGACGCACTGCGGACATTGGTGTCAAAATACCCCTTGCGGACGCGCTGCGGACATTAAAAATCATCAACTTTTGCTTACTTTTCCCTACTGGGAAAATGGCATAAAAAGAGCGGGAAGCCTTGAATTTACCGGCTTTCCGCTCTTCATTTCCTAATGAGACACGGGGGATTCGAACCCCCGACAACCTGATTAAAAGTCAGGTGCTCTACCAACTGAGCTAGTATCCCATATTATTTTTAAACAAAACACAATGCCCAGTTCCGGAATCGAACCAGAGACACGAGGATTTTCAGTCCTCTGCTCTACCAACTGAGCTAACTGGGCACAAATGCTTTCGCATTGAGTTGCGGGAATAGGATTTGAACCTATGACCTTCGGGTTATGAGCCCGACGAGCTTCCAGACTGCTCCATCCCGCGCTATGAAATTACTTCTGATAATATTTGTTATCAAAAGAATGGGCAGAGGTGGATTCGAACCACCGAAGCAATTTGCAGCAGATTTACAGTCTGTCCCCTTTGGCCACTCGGGAATCTGCCCATTTACACACAATATGAAATTATGTGAAAAGCCGATGATCGGACTCGAACCGATAACCTGCTGATTACAAATCAGCTGCTCTGCCAATTGAGCCACATCGGCATATATAATAAGAAATGGGACCTATAGGGCTCGAACCTATGACCCTCTGCTTGTAAGGCAGATGCTCTCCCAGCTGAGCTAAGATCCCATATAAAAACGACCCAAGCGGGACTCGAACCCGCGACCTCCGCCGTGACAGGGCGGCGCTCTAACCAACTGAGCCATTGGGCCATAAAAATTGTACCTTCAAAACTTCATACAGAAATCATCCAACAAACTTTTTGGTCAAGCCCTCGATCGATTAGTAACAGTCAGCTCCACACGTTACCGTGCTTCCACCTCTGCCCTATCTACCTTGTAGTCTTCAAGGGATCTTACTCACTTATGTGAGGGATATCTCATCTTGAGGGGGGCTTCACGCTTAGATGCCTTCAGCGTTTATCCCTTCCGGACTTGGCTACTCTGCCATGCCGTTGGTCGACAGCAGATACACCAGTGGTCCGTCCATCCCGGTCCTCTCGTACTAAGGACAGCTCCTCTCAAATATCCTCCGCCCGCGCCGGATAGGGACCGAACTGTCTCACGACGTTCTGAACCCAGCTCGCGTACCGCTTTAATGGGCGAACAGCCCAACCCTTGGGACCTGCTACAGCCCCAGGATGCGATGAGCCGACATCGAGGTGCCAAACCACTCCGTCGATGTGAACTCTTGGGAGTGATAAGCCTGTTATCCCCAGGGTAGCTTTTATCCGTTGAGCGATGGCAATCCCACTTTATGCCACCGGATCACTAAGTCCTAGTTTCCTACCTGCTCCACCCGTCGGTGTCGCAGTCAAGCTCCCTTCTGCCTTTGCACTCTTCAAATGGTTTCCAACCATTCTGAGGGAACCTTTGAGCGCCTCCGATACCCTTTCGGAGGCGACCGCCCCAGTCAAACTCCCCGCCTGGCATTGTCCCACCGCCGGATCACGGCGGCTGGTTAGAAATCCAATACTGCAAGGGTGGTATCCCAACAGCGACTCCCTTGAAACTGGCGTCCCAAGTTCTTAGTCTCCCACCTATCCTGTACATGCAGTACCGAATCCCAGTACCAAACTGGAGTAAAGCTCCATGGGGTCTTTCCGTCCTGGCGCGGGTAACCAGCATCTTCACTGGTACTTCAATTTCACCGGATGCATTGTCGAGACAGTGCTCAAATCATTACGCCTTTCGTGCGGGTCGGAACTTACCCGACAAGGAATTTCGCTACCTTAGGACCGTTATAGTTACG
>OIFU01000608.1_pt1 | contig 12055 bp, 12 predicted proteins | sample 1582141 | NCBI WGS metagenome assembly OIFU01 (sample SAMN07501047, study PRJEB24779) | human gut metagenome | isolation source: stool | host: human infant | place: USA: Pittsburgh, PA
AAATCTAACAAGTTGCTCCAATATGAAATGCGCCTCTTGCTCCACCACCTTCTAAAGCTACCCCTAACATAAGCTATCATCTCCCCCATTAAGAGTAATTTTCTTCTTTAATTTATATTATAGCAACTTGTTAGATTTATAAGTAATTTAATTTCAAAAAAAGAAGCTATTTAATAGCTCCTTTTTATATTATTTATTATCTAACTCAAATAATATTACTTGATTTTCTTTTATTGTTTCTTTAGTATTTATAACCCTTTGATTTGATGATCCTCTTAATATAAGAGATATATTTTTTTTATCTTCTTCAAACTTGCCATCTACTAAAATATCTGCATATTTAAAAATTTCTTTTTGAGCTTCATTAAAGTTTTCAACAGTATAACCTGTCCACAAATATATTTTTTTATCTGGATATTTATCTTTAAATGTCTTACATACATAAATAACTCCCTCAATATTTTCGGGACAAAGAGGTTCTCCTCCTAATATGGATAAATCTCTTTTTATATTGTGTTTATCAATATTATCTATAATATAATTTAGTTTATCTTCAGTAAACTCTTCTCCATCTGTAAAGCTCCAAGTCTCTCCATTAAAGCATCCTTTACAATGGTGAGGACAACCTTGAGTCCAAAGAGACATAGTAATCCCAAATCCATTTGCTATATCATTATCTTTAATTCTATTTATTCTCATATTATTATGCTCCTTTTAGTATTTGGAATTTTTAAAACTAAAATTTAACCTTATTTATTCTTTTTTTCATAAGGCATCATACAGCACATAGTACCTTCTGGACATGGTCCAAATTGACAACTTGCACCAAGAGTTTTAGCAAATAATGTACTTACTTTTTCAACTTCGTCTACCATGGCCCATGCTAATTTATTGATTTCTTCCTGTGCTCTTCTACAACATCTATGATGACAGAAGTTTATTAAACTTCTTAAATTCATTGTACATATTATTTTTGTTTCACAAGCATTTGGGAATATATATCTAGCATTTTCAATTGCTTTCTTTTCTAAAGTTGAACATAGCTTTTTATATGATGTTCTTAATGATTCTACGAAATTTTCACACGATTTATGTTCTTCTTTCCATACTTCAAATTCATCTTTATCTATACTACATTTTTTCAGTTGAATATCTATTAATTTACCGTACATTTCCTCATTATAAACATAATCATATATTAATTTATCAACTATATCGTCATATAATCTTTGACTATCTTCCATATGATTTTTGTAGCTCTGCTCTAATATAGGATTATTTTTTATATCTTGTGGAATTACGTATTCAAACTGAGTTTCTTTAACATATCTTTGAGATTGTTGGCTATAAGATGCTATTCTATGTCTAACTAATTGATGTGTTAAGCTTCTAGATACTCCTTCTATAGCAAAAGTAAAGCTAGTATGTTCTAGCACGCTTCCATGACCAATAGAAGTAATCATATTTACAAATCTTTCAATACTTTCTGGTGTTTGCTTTTCCATTAAATCATCAATATTTGATGGTGAATAACAAAGCTTACCTGCTGTAGCTATAACAAGCTCTGGATTCATTGTGTGTGATATAAGTTTTACTCTTAATTTTGTTTCCATTATTTACTCTCCCCTTTTTCAGCAATTTCTATTGTTTGTTCAATTAATTCTATTACAGTCATTTGACCTACCCCATTTGGTACAGGAGTCAAGTTACATTGTTTTTCATTTACTATAGCATGATAATCTTCTTTACACACATCACCACACATTTTTCCTTCTTCATTAAAGTTAATTGATACATCTATGATTGTAGTATTATTAGAAAAATCTTCTGTTCTTAGGAAATTAGCTTTTCCTACTGCTGTGACAACTATATCCGCTGATGCAATCTTATCCTTTAAATTTTTAGTTTTACTATGTGCTATAGTCACTGTGGCATTTTCTCTCAAAAATAATTGTGCCAACGGCTTTCCAACTATACTAGAACGATTTATTATAAGAATGTCCTTACCTTCAATATCTATTTCGAATTCTTTTAATAATGTCATTATCCCCCTAGGAGTACATGCTACATTTCCATCTAAATTAAGTGCTAATTTACCCATATTTCCTACAGTAAATCCATCCACATCTTTTTCATCTTTAATAAGATTTGTAAGGTAATCTTCATCTAAATGCTTCGGTATCGGTAGTTGTAATAGAACGCCTGTTACACCTTTATCTTTATTTAAATCTATAATAATTTTTTCTACTTCATCTTGACTAACATTTTCATCTAAATGAATTATTTTGGAATCTATTCCAACTTCTTCACACTTTTTAATTTTATTTGATACATATTTTCCACTTGCAAAATCTTCTCCTACTCTAATTATTACTAGAGAAGGTTTTTTACTTAATTTATTTACTCTGTATTTTAATTCAGCTATTTTTTTTGTTACTAATTGTCTAGCATCTAGTAATGTCATTTACTTACCTTCCTTTTAATATCTTTATGTACAATAGAAAAGGCGCACAAGCACCTTTTCCTCTATAAATGTAATACTCTTTCTCCAATTTCTTGTGTACGACCTTTACCCCACATATTTGATCCTATATAACCACAAGTTCTTCTCATAACTTGCATTTCATCTTTATCTTTATTTCCACAGTTTGGACAATACCATTCTAAATTATCATCTAACTTTATTTCTCCAGTATAATCACATGCGAAGCAAACATCTGGCTTAGTATTTATTTCAGCGTATTGTATATTATGATAAATATAGTTTATGATTTGTTCCACAGCTGGCAAGTTTTTACTCATATCTGGAACCTCTACATAACTTATGCATCCGCCTAAACTTATATCATGGAATTTGCTCTCAAACTTTAATTTAGAGAAAGCATCTATTTCTTCAGAAACATGAACATGATATGAGTTTGTATAGTACATTCTATCTGTTACATTTTTTATTTCTCCAAACTTTTGCTTATCTATTCTGCAGAATCTTGAAGTTAAACTTTCTCCTGGAGTTCCATAAAGACCAAATCCAAGTCCAGTTTCTTTTTTCCACTCGCTACATTTATCACTTAAATAATTCATTACTTGAAGGGCAAACTTTTCACCTTCTTTTGTTGTATGAGATACCCCAAGCATTGCTTGAGTCATTTCATATATACCAACATATCCTAGAGAAAGCGTTGAATACCCGCCATCTAGTAAAGAATCAATTTTCTCACCTTTTTCAAGCCTAGCTATTCCACCATGTTGCCAGTGAATTGGTGATATATCAGATGTTGTCCCTTTTAATAAATTATGTCTAACCATTAATGCTTCTTTACAAAGATCTAATCTTTCATCTAATATATTCCAGAATTTATTCATATCTTTTTCTGCTGTTAATGCAACTTGTACTAAGTTTAAAGAGATAACCCCCTGATTGAATCTTCCGTACCATTTATAATTTCCATTTTCATCTTTCCAGTTACTTAAGTGTGATCTGCAACCCATTGGAGGGAATGTTTCTCCATCATAATTTTTTCTCATCATTTTTGCACTTTGATAATCAGGTACTAATCGTTTTGTGTTACATTTTGCAGCAAGTTTTGTTATATAATCGTATTTCCCACCTTCTAAACAGTTGTGTTCATCTAATAAGTAAACTAATTTAGGGAACTCTTCACCTATTACTTGACCTTTATAGTTTTTCATTCCCTCTAATCTTTGTACTATCATTTCTTCACAAATTAATGCCATTTCTCTTTCATATTCATGACCTTCTTCTATTTCTAAATATATAGTACAGAATGGTGACTGACCATTACTCGTATGAAGAGTTGACAACTGATATCTAACAGTTTGTATACCTGATTTTAATTCTTCCATCATCCTCTCTTCAGCTAGTTCTTCAGCCATCTCAAGAGAGTATTTTTGTTTGTATTTATTTAAATATTTATTGTACGATACCCTTAAAAATGGTGCTATATGTTTTATTGTTATTGTATTTCCACCGTATTGAGCACTTGCTATTTGGGCTATAATTTGAGTAACTATAGTGCATGCTGTTCCAAAAGATTTTGGAGACTCTACTAATTTATTATTAATAACTGTTCCATTAGTTAACATATCTTCTAAGTTAATTAACATACAGTTATGTATCGGCTGCATTGCATAGTCCATATCATGATAATGAAGAACACCTTCGTCATGTGCGTGAACTATATGGGCAGGTATTAGCTTTCTTCTGGACATATCTTTAGATACCTCTCCTGCTACTAAATCCCTTTGAGTAGAAGCTAATACACCATTTTTATTTGAATTTTCATTTAAAACATCTTCATTACTTTTATCTAACAAGCCTAGGATGCTATCGTCTGTTGTATTTATCGTTCTCTTAAATGATTGTACTGCTCTATATCCTTCATATGCTTTAGCTGTCAGTTTTTGCTTATAATCAATTAACTTTGTATACACCATTTCTTCTACTTTATAAACTGTTGCACTCGTATCACGTTCCATACAAATAGCTTCTATATCTTCAGCTATTTCTTTGGCTATTTCTGGTATATACACTCCACTACCATATTTCATCGCTTTTAATATAGCATATTCAATCTTATTTTTATCGAATTTTACAACTTTTCCATCTCTTTTGATTATATTTAACTCTGTTTTCATAAGCATCTCCTTTTGATCAGAATGATATCTATTCTTATCTATATAAATTAATTTTTTAATCTTTTTATGTAAACCTATTGACTTTTATAGAAGTTTCATACCCATTATCCTTTTAATAAAACACTATATATAGTAATCACCTTGTATATTCTATACTACATATGGTGTTTAATCAAGTGATTTATTTTTAATTTTCCAACTTTATTTTTGTCAATACTTTTTAAATTTTTAGCCACTAACCTAAGATTAAGGTGTACAAATACATTGAAATTTTTTTATAATTTTTTACATAATTTTACAAAAATTCATTATTTCATATTAATTAAAAATCAAATAATTCTAACTGTATTTTCACACAAAAAAAGAAATATAAAATGAAATTCATCATAATATATTTCTTTTAATTAATTTTATTTAAATACGATTTCTATTTTTTCTATACTTGGTTCTAATTTTATGCATTGCACTTTTGCTTTTTCAAACATATATTTAGATGCTTTTGTTGAATCTGTTTGTGCATATTTATCATCTAAATAATATACCTTTTTTATACCAGATTGAATTATATTTCTAGCACAATCATGACAAGGGAATAAATTAACATAAATACTGCACCCCTCTAAAGACTTTCCTCTCGCATTTAAAATTGCATTTTGTTCTGCATGAACTACATATGGGTATTTAGTTTGAAGAAAATCCCCTTCTCTTTCCCATGGAAAATCTTCATCACTACATCCATTAACAAAACCATTATAACCAATCGATACTATTCTATTATTTTTATCTACTATGCAAGCACCAACTTGTGTTGATGGATCTTTACTTCTCATTCCTGATAATAAAGATATCCCCATAAAATATTCATCCCATGATATGTAATCTGTTCTCTTCATTATTTTCTCCTTTTATATAATTATCCGCTTAATTTTGTATTATATATTTTTTATAATATAACATTTAATTTCTATTTTTCAAATATTTATTTTTAATTTTAACATAAAGTACAAAAAATATTATTAATGATTCTTTAGATTTCCAAAAAGTAATCAGTAGATTTATTTACTTCGTTGATTTTACAATAATAATCATATACACTAAAAATAGGATGTTTTATTTTCTAATAAATTATCTACATATTAAGGGGGAAGATAAATTGAAAAAATTAGTTGTTAAAGACAAATCTTTATGTCAAGCTTGTTTAAGTTGTGAGCTAGCTTGTTCTGAAGCCTTTTATAAAAAAGAAGGTTTCTCTTGTATATCTATAGGGGTTAACAAAAAAGATGCTTTAGATGTAAAAGCTTGTAATCAATGTGGCGTTTGTGCTAAAAAATGTCCAGAAGATGCAATATCTAAAAACGCTAAAGGTGTTTATACAATCGATAAGAAAAAATGTACAGGATGCCTAACTTGTGTAGAAGCATGTCCAAAAGGAATTATTGTAAAGTCAGAGGATAAACCAGCTCCATCTAAATGTGTGGCTTGTGGAATATGTGTTAAAGCATGTCCTCAAGAAATACTTGAAGTCGTTGAAATTGCTGATTAATTCAACTTTTATTGTAAATATCAAAGATGTAACTAATATTAGTTACATCTTTTTATTTTAATATTTATTAATTAACCAACAGAAACTAATGTATAAATATAATTATACAAATTTCCATGTCTTAATTCATCACTCAATATATTAAAAACTTGATCTCTATAATACAAACTTGGAAGCCCTCCCATTATTTCGCGGTAAGTTTTAACTGCATTTAACTCTCCCATCATAGCATCTGCTATTCCATCTTTAAAACTTGATGGCGGAACAAACGCTTCTTCTTCAGGTTGTATTTTCATCCCTGTAATTTGAAAATACATATTCTTATACATTTGATTATGACGTAACTCATCATCTCTAATCGACTCTATTATTCCTTTTATTTCATTTACTTCTTTAGAAGATAATTCACCTACTGGTATATTATCAATTAACCATTGATAAAACATAGAATCTTTCTTTTCTGATTCGATTGATTTTCCAATTAAATTTATAGAATTTTGTAGTTGCTTTGGATTAGGATATATCCACTCATAAGTATAATCCATTGTTGTTACCCCCTTAATATAATCTAATATAATATATACTTAAAAGTAGAAATTTGTTACCTAATTTATCTTAATATATTTATTTTATTTACTTTTATCAAAATTTTTCATTATTTCTTTTATTTTTAGTAATTGGCAATTAATTCGATTTATTCTTTTTTATTCTTACCATATTTTTATGATTTTTTTAGCATACTATTAATGAGAAGTATCTTAAGGAGGTATTTTATGAGTCATAGAAATAATGATGTATTTAGAAATAAACCTCAGTTTGAAACTAATCCAACATTAAACAAGAGTCTTACTCCTGATGTTCCTACGTTTAAATCAAACGCAATGGATAATCAAGGTTTTGCACCATTAAACAATTGTTCTAATGGATGTTGTGGTAATCACCAAAAGGCACACAAAGAAGAATCTGATTACAAATGTTGTAATGGAAAACATGCTGATGGTCACAAGCATGAAGGATGTCATTGTAACCATAAATAATTAAACTCTATTTCCCTTCAATACTTTGCTTCAAAAGTTAAATGTAAGAAGTCTATTTTTTATAATGATAAAATTTAGACTTCTTTCTTCATGTTTATTAATTTATTATGTGTGATATACTCCTTTATATGAGGTGATTATATGTTTAATAATAAAAAAGAAGAAATTAGAGAAGAGTTAATTAATTTAGCTGATGAAAAGTATAAAAAATTTCATAGTAATTTATGTCCTGGTGTGGAAAATATTTTAGGTGTTAGACTTCCAATCCTAAGAAAGTTATCAAAAGATTTATCAAAAAATAATTATGAAGATTACTTGAATAATGATAATGCTAAATACTATGAAGAGGTCATGGTTGAAGGGTTAATAATTGGCTATATTAAAACTGATAATGAAACTCGATTAAAATACATAAGAAACTTTGTTCCAAAGATAAATAATTGGGCAGTTTGTGATAGTTTTTGCAATAATTTAAAGTTTACTAAGAAAAGTATGAGTGAGGTTTGGGATTTCATACTACCTTATGCTTCATCTAAAAATGAATTTGATGTAAGGTTCGCTGTTGTTATGATGCTTAATTTTTATATTGTTGATGATTATATTGATAGTGTATTAAGTGTTTTAAATAATATTCATCATGATGGATATTATGTTAAAATGGCTGTAGCTTGGGCTATATCATTTGCATATATCCACTTTCCTGATAAAACTTTATTTTTTTTAAAAAATAATAACTTAGATAATTTTACATATAATAAGTCATTACAAAAAATTATAGAGTCTAATCGTGTAAGTACAGAATATAAGGATTTAATGAGAAGTATGAAAAAGAAAAATGCTTGAGACTTAATTTAGTCCCAAGCACTTTATTTATCCATTATATACACTTTTTAATAATTCTATTTCTTTAGCATATCCATCTAATTCATTTGGTGTTTCAAGTAAGAAAGGAATATTTTTAAGTTTTGGGTGATTTATTATTCTAGTTATAGCTTCTAATCCTATATTTCCTTCACCTATTTTAGCATGTCTATCTTTGTGACTTCCACGAACATTTAAACTATCATTTAGATGAATTGCTTTTAATCTATCTAATCCTAATACCTTATCAAACTCTTCTAGAACTCCATCTAAATCATTTACAATATCATATCCAGCATCAAATACGTGGCAAGTATCCATACATATACCTATTCTGTCACCTAATTCAACCTTGTCTATTATAGCTCTTAATTCTTCAAAATTCCTTCCTATTTCAGTACCTTTTCCAGCCATAGTTTCAAGTAATACTGTAGTAGTATGCTCTGGTGTTAAAGTTTGATTTATCATATCTGCAATATATTGAATTCCAACTTCTACTCCTTGTTTTACATGACTTCCTGGATGGAAGTTATATAAATTTCCTGGTACACTTTCCAATCTTCTTAAATCATCTGCAAAAGTTTGTATAGCAAACTCTCTTTTACTTTCGTCAGCTGCACAAGCATTTAATGTATATGGTGCATGAGCTAATAATTTAGCAAATTTATTTTCTTTTGCAAGCTCTAAAAAAGCTTGTATATCTTTCTCATCTAAATCTTTTGCTTTTCCACCTCTTGGGTTACGAGTAAAAAATTGAAAAGTATTAGCATTTATACTCAATGCTTCCTTTCCCATATTTTTAAAACCTTTTGATACTGATAAGTGACATCCTATATTTAACATCGTAATTCTCCTTTATTTTACGTCTATTTTTTCTATATTAAGTAATTTTTCTTTAACATTAACTCCACCCGCGTATCCAACTAATTTTCCATTAGAGCCAATCACTCTATGACATGGAATTATTATTGGTATGGGATTTTTGTTATTTGCCATTCCTATAGCCCTACATGCTTTTTCATTCCCGATAGCTACAGCAATATCTTTATAACTTTTAGTTTCACCATAAGGTATATTTAAAAGTTCATTCCAAACTTTCTTTTGAAATTCTGTTCCCCTAGCATCTAATGGCAAATCAAATTTCATTCTATTTCCTTCAAAGTATTCTTTTAACTGTTTAAAACATTCTTTTATTAAATCTGTCTCTTCTATATTATCATTAGTATCTACCTTTGAAAAAAATATATCTGTTATTGATTTATTATTTTCCCTAATTCCTATAATACCTATTTCTGTTTCATAAAAAAATATATTATTCATTTAATTATAATATAAGACTAATTAATATCTTATATCTCCTCTCTATAAAACTTTGTACTATTTATATTATAGATATTATTTTTACTTTATCATCTTTTTTATATTAAAATTTTACTATTCTTTTTATTAGTACCCAATTAGTAAAAAATAAAACTCACTTAAAAATTCAAAATAACAAAAGAATGCTAGCTTAATTTTAAGCTAACATCCTTAATTTTATAATGAAGATATTTGTTACTGTACCATCCTCTGTAAATGATGTAATCCCTGTTCCATTAACATTTTAGGTTTAGTTTCATAAGTTTTTCACAGATTTGAGATCAATATAATTTCTTTATATGTAAAAAAAAGAGGATATCTCTTCTAATTAAAAATTATTATAAGAAATCCTCTTTTCTACTTAATAAAAATTACTCTTCTATATCAACTTTTATAGCTAATTCTTCTAATTGAGCATCATCAGCTACTCCTGGAGCATTTGTCATTGGACATATAGCATTTTGATTTTTAGGGAATGCTATCACTTCTCTAATATTATCAGCTCCTGTAAGCAGCATCATTAATCTATCAAATCCAAATGCTAATCCAGCATGTGGTGGCACTCCATATTTAAACGCTTCTAGTAAGTATCCAAACTTATCATTAGCTTCTTCATCGCTTATTCCTATAGCATCAAACATTTTCTTTTGGATATCCGCATTAGATATTCTAACACTTCCTCCACCTAGTTCATATCCATTTAATACTATATCATAAGCTTTAGCTCTTAAATTAGTTTTATCTTCACCAGTTAATCCTTCTACGTCTTCATCTAATGGAGATGTGAATGGATGATGCATTGCTATCATTCTTCCTGTTTCTTCGTCTTTTTCGAATAATGGGAATTCAGTTACCCATAATAGGTTATATTTATTTTTATCCATTAAGTCAAGTTTTCTACCAACTTCAAGTCTTAATTGGCCTAATGCATCATAAACTACAGCATTTTTATCAGCTATAAATAATAATAAGTCTCCAGCTTCTGCTCCCATTTTTTCTAATATAGCGTTCATTTCTTCTTCTGAGAAGAATTTAGCTATTGGAGATTCTATTCCAGCTTCAGTTAATTTTATCCAAGCAAGACCCTTAGCTTTGTAAAGCTTAGCATGCTCTTCTAACTTCTTCATTCCTTTTTTTGAGAAGGCTTCAGCTCCACCTTTAACGTTTATACCTCTAACACTACCTTTTTCATCAGAAGCAGCATTAGCAAATACTCCGAATCCACATTCTTTAACTATGTCAGATATATTTACAAATTCTAATCCAAATCTAGTATCTGGTTTATCTGAACCAAATCTATCCATAGCTTCTTTATAAGTCATTCTTTGGATAGGTAATTGAACATCCACATCTAATACTTCTTTGAATATTTCTTGAAGCATTTTTTCCATGATTCCCATTACATCTTCTTCATCAACAAATGACATTTCACAGTCTATTTGAGTGAATTCTGGTTGTCTATCAGCTCTTAAATCTTCATCTCTGAAACATTTTACTATTTGGAAGTATCTATCCATACCACTTACCATTAATAATTGTTTAAATAATTGTGGTGATTGTGGTAATGCGTAGAATTTACCTGGATTAACTCTACTTGGTACTAAGTAATCCCTAGCACCTTCTGGAGATGGTTTTATTAAGAAAGGAGTTTCTATTTCTACAAAGTTGTTATCTGTTAAGTAATTTCTTACTATTTTAGCAACTTTACTTCTTAATATTAAATTATTTTGCATAGAAGGCTTTCTTAAATCTAAGAATCTATATTTTAATCTTAAATCTTCAGAAACATTATCATTATCTTTTATATATATTGGTGGAGTTTCTGATTTGCTTAAAATTCTAAGTTCAGTTGCTTCTATTTCTATATCTCCTGTTGCCATGTTAGGATTTTTAGATTGTCTTTCTCTAACTATACCTTTAACAGCAACAACATATTCTGAACCTAATTTTTCAGCTTTATTAAATGCTTCTTCACTTACATTTGTATCAAATATTATTTGGCTTATTCCTCTAACATCTCTTAAATCAACGAATACTAATCCACCTAAGTTTCTTTTCTTTTGTACCCATCCATTTAAAACTACTTCTTCACCCACATTGGCAATTCTTAAATCACCACAGTAATGAGTTCTCTTTAATCCTTTTAAGTTCTCCATATTTCCTCCTTCGTCATTTACGCACTAAAAGGTGAAAGATTGAATGATAATATTCATCTCTTTTCACCTTATATTCTATGTCAATTTTAATTATAATCTATTTTTTAACTCATTTACTAATTCACTAAGTTTTACAGTAGTTTGTTCTGATGTTTCCATGTTTTTAAGAGTTGCTGCATCATTAGCTAACTCGTCATCACCTATAACTATTGTATATTTAGCATTTATTTTATCTGAGTATTTAAATTGAGCTTTTAAGCTTTTTCCTAAGTGATCTATATCAGCGCTTATGTGATTATCTCTTAGTTCTTTTATTAAACCAAAACTCTTAGTTTTAGCTGTATCTCCTATTGTTGCTATGTATATATCTGTAGATTTTGGATTTTCTATTTCTATATTATTATTTTCTAAAGTTAATAATAATCTTTCTGCTCCAAGCCCAA
>OIFU01000617.1_pt1 | contig 11891 bp, 8 predicted proteins | sample 1582141 | NCBI WGS metagenome assembly OIFU01 (sample SAMN07501047, study PRJEB24779) | human gut metagenome | isolation source: stool | host: human infant | place: USA: Pittsburgh, PA
CAAGATTTTATCAATGGCTTCTTAGGGCTTCACAATGTAACACGGGCCACACAATCTGAACATCCTGAAGATAATGTATGGTGGTATTATATCGCCATATTCCTAGGTGCTTCATTGCCGTGGACTGGTGCTGTTATTTACGGCATGATTGATGGTTTTAAACAACGTCATACAGGCTTTATCTATAATATGACTTGGGGTGTAGGTATTGTTTTATTCTATACCTTGATGGCTACCAAATATCCTTTATATACATTCGTCAGCTTAGTTCCATTTAGTGCTATCGGCGCTATGGGCGTTATGAAGATTATACGTAAAGGTAAATCGAGGGCTATAAAATGGGTCATTATGGGACCTACCTTACTCTTATGGATTGCTTATGTAGCGGGATCATTCTTCGCACCGTGGGGCTTCTATTTCTTGCTCTATGTGGTAGCGGCGGTAGCAATACTCCTTTTGTTCCATGCATGGTATACAAAAAAAGGATATCGCCTTGTCAGTATTATTGTCCTAGGTACTATGGTTATTTCCTCCATCGTTGTTGTGGAAGGATTAGAACCATTTGTAAAACAGCGTAGTAATATTGATGTAGTGCCTGTTGTAGACTCTTATGATGGTGATATCTATTACTATAACGGTTACAGTACAGCTGCTGTATACTATACAGGCCATAAGATTATTAAAATCAATGGCGATGAAAGCCGTTGGGATGATCGGGATAAATTGAAAAAGCGTAGTGCTGAATGGTCCAAGAAATATCTTATGGAACAAGTTAACGAAGAGGAATTTAACAAGATAATCGCCTCTGGTAAACCTCTAATGCTCATCGTTCCAAAAGGTGAAATCAAGCACTTCCGTCAGTCTACTATCTATCCAAATGTATCTGAGTCTAGTGAAGCTGGTACAGCGGAAGTATATATACTAAATAAAAAGACACTGTTTTAACTGATCTTCACATACAATCTAACAATAAGTGAAAAACATTAAAGCTGAAAATATTAAAGCTGGTAGCAGGTAGTATCCATTGGATACTACCTGCTTTTTGTTTAATGATAGAGTGCTATATCTATTTGGTCTATATTGATACATTTCGTACCTAAATAATAATACCTACAATATTACTGTGTTTTATTGACATAATTAATACATATTGATATAGTAGGGTATAAATAAGTTTAGAAGACAAGGTGTTCTAGAACCAGACTTCATCTAGGTTTTAGAAAAGTGTGAAAAATGACATGTGTCAAAAACGCCCCTTGTTGTGAGGTAGAAAGAGGGGAAGTTATGAAGAAGACATGGTATCTAATCATCGGAGTAGTTCTCTTGGTTATTGGCTGCATAGCCTATGGTTATCATGAACACCATAAACCAAAGACGGCACAAGAATTAAAGACTGTACGCGTAGCCTATTTACCAATTACTCATGCATTGCCAGTATTTGCTACAAAAGAGCTGGAAACGGCAGATGGTCCTGTTCATGTAGAGCTTGTTAAGTATGGGTCTTGGCCAGAGCTTATGGATGCGTTAAATACTGGTAAGGTAGATGCCGCAGCTGTTCTTGTTGAACTTGGTGTAAAGGCTCGTGAACAAGGTATTGATGTTCGTGCTGCTGCACTTGGTCATACAGAGGGTAATATTATCATCGTCAATAAGGATATTAACTCCGTTCAAGACTTAAAAGGCAAATCCTTTGCTATCCCTCATAAACAATCAACTCAAAAAGTTCTCGTGGATTGCATGCTTGAAGAAGCGGGTCTTTCTGAAAAAGATGTACAAATCGTAGAAATGAGCCCTCCAGAAATGCCTTCTGCTCTATCAGTAGGTCAAATTGCTGGGTATAGTGTAGCCGAACCATTTGGCTCTCTAGCCCTTGAAATGGGAACTGGGAAGGTCTTCGAAGATCCTGACCATCTCTGGCATGATAATATTTGCTGTGCTCTTGTGTTTAATGGTCAATTCGTCGATGAACATCATGACTTGGCAAAAGCTTTCACAAAAGCCTATCTCGATGCAGGTACATATTTAGACGAGCATCCAAAGGCACAAGAGGAGATTTCCTCAAAGTATATGAAGTTTAATGACCAAGTTATTGAACGTTCCCTCAAAGTGATTGGGTTTAAAGATTTAGCCCTTACAGAGGACCGTTATAATGCGCTTGTGCATCATATGACACATATTGATTTAATCAAAAAAGTGCCGAGTTATTCAGAGTTTGTAGATACATCGTTGTTACCATAGGAGGGGGACCATGAAGAAATATACATATGTGCCGGGTTCATTTATCGCAGCTTGGCTAATTTGGGAGTTAATCGTTCGCCTCGGCGGTTTTAACGAAGCGCTATTGCCAACGCCGTATAAGGTGTTAATCGGCTTTGGGGAACTCATCGGAGATGGCGTTCTTTTTAAGGATATTGCAGATAGTTTAGTACGCTTCTTTATCGGCTATCTTATTTCCGTTGTAGCTGGCGTATTCTTCGGTCTTATCTTGGGTTGGTACAAGGGGATTTGGAACTACATCAATCCAATCGTTCAAGTCATTCGACCGATTTCTCCTGTAGCGTGGTTGCCGTTCATCGTTCTATTCTTCGGTATCGGTCAAGCACCAGCTATCGTTATCATCTTTATCGCAGCGTTCTTCCCAGTGCTGTTGTCTACAGTGTCTGCTATTCAAAATATCGATCCTGTATATATCAAGGTGGCGCGCAACTTTGGTATTAAACAGCCAGAATTGTTATTTAAAATCGTATTGCCTGCCGTATTTCCTGGCATTGCATCTGGTCTTCACATCGCTCTCGGTACGGCGTGGATCTTCCTTGTAACAGGGGAAATGGTAGGCTCCCAAACAGGTCTTGGCTTCCTCATTATCGATATGAGAAACAACTTGCGTAACGATCTTTTGATGGTAGCCATTTTAACCATCGGTTTCGTTGGGCTTTTACTCGATTGGGGCGTATCCCTCATCGAAAAATGGATTTACAAACGTTGGGGTATTGAGAAATAGGAGGTGGCCTCATGGGTTACATTTCGGTGCGCAATGCACACAAGGAATTTATGAAAGATGGGGAACCACTCACCATTCTTGAAGATATTAATCTAGATATTGAAAAGGGCGAGTTTATTTGCCTCTTAGGCCCTTCTGGTTCCGGTAAAAGTACGCTATTAAACGCTATAGCGGGCTTTGAGCTCGTTACATCTGGGTCCATTACTATCGATGGTGAAGAGGTGAAAGCGCCTCAACTCAGATATGTAACGGTATTCCAAAATTATGGCTTGTTGCCGTGGCGTACGGTGGAAAGCAATATTGAGTTAGGCCTTGAAAGTAAAAAGGTGCCTAAAGAAGAGCGTCCCGCTATTATCGATAAATACGTTAAAATGGTAGGCCTTGACCACGCCCGCAATCGCTATCCAGCAGAACTATCTGGGGGCATGCAACAACGTGTATCTATTGCCCGTGCACTAGCGGTGGATCCAGATATTATCTTTATGGACGAACCACTAGGCGCTCTTGATGCGTTGACACGCATCAACTTGCAAGACGAAATCTCTCGCATCTGCCGTGAAGAAGGTAAAACTGTAGTATTCGTTACGCACGATATTGAAGAAGCCGTAGTCCTTGCGGATCGCGTCGTAGTACTAGCGGCAAATCCAGGTCGTGTACAAACTATCATCCCTGTGAACATCATCGACCGAACAGACCGTACATCGCCGAACTTTGTTAATATACGTAACCATATCTTCGAACAATTCCAACTAGCAAAAGAAGACAAAATCGAGTTTTATATTTAGTTATATATGCCTGAAAATATTCATAAAGAAAGATATGATTTTTTGTGAGGATAATAGACAAAATCCTAAAATAATGTATACTATAAGTAGCTAAAAGAGTAAGGAGTTCCATTAGTGTACACCTTAAAAGAACCACCCAAGTATTTCGACGTCCTTGGGTGGTTTTTATATTTCTTATGCAATTCGTGTAATTATCATGTATAGTAGATATATATCGGTAATAACGTATAAAATTTAAATTGGAGGCTGTATGTCTTTATTTGAGTTAGAGAAGACCTTGTCTTTTGATAAATATATAGCGTCCTTTGATGCAGAGAGAGTAGAGAAGGTACGTAGCTTTGTAGATTGGCTTGCTCAGTATCAAGGTAGTCTCGTTCATAATCCGTGGGGTGAGGTAAATCCTGATTTAGAGATTGTCACAAAGGGCTTTGATGCGGCACAGGTGCGCCGAGATAATTTAGTCGCTTATTTATTGCCGCGCTTGGGTCGAGCTAAGGTCTTTGTGGTAGCTGAGGCTGTAGGGTATCAAGGGGGACGTTTCACCGGTATTGCCATAACTTGTGAAAGAATGTTATTAGATAAGCACAAAACCATTCGTGCGAAGGATGTAACTCCTATTCAGTTGGAACGTACTAGTTCACCTACTAGCTCTTTGTTAAAAGGAACACAGCAAAAGGATGGTTTTAATGAACCTACTGACACTGTAGTATGGAGTGCCATTGTTGAAAAGGGTATCAATACCTATGATACATTGCTATGGAATATATTCCCATTCCACCCACATAAGGATGGCAACCCATTGACTAACCGTACACCTACGGATAGAGAACAACAAGTAGGTTGGGAGTATACAAAACGCTTGTTAGATTTACATCTTGAACTAGGCGGTGTAGAACCTCTTATGCTCGCAGTTGGACAAAAATCTGCTGATACAATGGGCAAATTTGGTCTATCTGCCATCGGTTTGCGCCATCCTGCAAATGGTGGAGCTAATCTCTATCGACAAGGATTTGCTGAGGCTGTAGATACTTATTTGCGATAATATGGTTTGATACATAATGGTAGAATAAAAGGTAAATTAAACAAATTGATGAAATAATATTATCTTTTTGATAAGTTCTTAAGTATTAAAGTGTTTGCGCTTTTAAGAGAATGTTTTGGAGAGAGCTTTTAAGAGCATGTTTTAGAGAGTTTCGGAGAGAAGTTTATGAAACGGTATTGTGATGCTTGCCGTCATTATTGTGATGAGGCGGCTATGTTTTGTCCTACGTGTGGACAGTATACGGTGGCAACAGAGGTGGAGCGCATTGCGCCAGAAGGTGATGTAATTTATCCGTTGTCTCATTATCAGCTAAGCTATAAGGACACATTCCTCTATGTGATGGGCACGAAGTTCATGGATACAGATGGGCGCGCCTCTCGTAGGGAGTTTTTCCAGTTTCTTTTGTTGTGGCATATTACTATTGTTGGCTTGTTAGCGGTGTTTTATGGATTGACAGCCATATTCCATACGGGACCGTATCTAATCGGGTTGGCAGGTCTTATCGTTGCCATACTCAGCTTAGTTTCCTTGATGCCTTTAGCTGCGTTATCTGTACGACGTCTCCATGATACGGGTAAAAGTAGTGCTACATTGATGCTGTTTTTCATTCCCTTTGTAGGGCCACTGATCTTATTAGGATTATTATGCTTAAAAGGTCAGCCTCAAGACAATCAATATGGTAGTGCGTTGCAGCATTTTGTTATAGACAAGCGCTTGGCATCTATTATGAAAGTATCTCCTACGAGCAGTGCTCTCACAACACGTGTTCTTGTAGGTATACTTGTGGTTGTCATTTGTGTATTTGGCGTATCTTTACGTTTGATGGGCCCAGCTAATGAGGTATTCCCTGACGGATGGCTTACAAACTCTATCGTTGGTGAAGGCAGTGCGGAAGCAGCGCGAGCTTCTGTGCAAAATTATTTTGATGCCGTAAATAACAAGGATTATGATAAGGCTTTCACCTATATCATGAGCCAAGCTAGTACAAATCCAGTGGAAAAGCAAAAATGGCTAGAGTCCATGAAACAGGCGCCAAAGGTGGATGTAGTATCCCTAGGTGTTACACGGGTGAGTCGCACAGGGGATTTGAAGCGCATTGTCTTTGATGCAAACCTACAAACCACAAAGGTTGGCGCCGGTGTTGTAGAATCCACGCCTATGAAGCGTTATATTTCTGTTATTGAAGAGAATGGTGTGTGGCGTATCGAAGGCTTTTACAAAACTATGCCGGATGATGATAAATAGAATATGATATATCTAAATAGCGTTAACATGGGGGCTACCCTCTTTTGTTAACGCTATTTTTATGTTACAATAGACATAACGTATGAAAGCGAGGCTTTCATCAAAATCGATCGGATTATATTGCGAAACTTATTAGATTGGAACGAAGAGAACGTACCCGTCGCGGCTGACATGTCTAATGATGGCAATATACTCATTTGCTATGGCAAATAGTCACAACAACACTAGGAACGGCAAAAATTGATAGCGCATTTTTGCGCCCATTTGACGAGACGCTAGTATTTTAGCGCCTTTTTCTTTGTGTGGCCTCCATAGCATAGATCAATTCAAGTGATAGGTGAGAAAAGAAACTATGTTAAATAAAATAATGAACAAAATTTTAGGAGGAACTGTGAATACAACAGATAATCAGGTTACTGCACAAGTGAAAGCAGAACCAACAGTAGCAAAACCTGCTACTCGTACAGCTGCGGCTGAAGGCGAACATAAACAGACTCGCCGCCGCACTAATACACGTCGCCCTGCTGGCGAGGGTCGTACTCGTCAACATGCAGCTGGTGAAGGTGAAGGCACAACACGCCAACGCCGTACAAATACTCGTACAAATGCAAATAGTGGTCGTACTAATACGACACGCCGTACAAATACACGTCGTAATGCTGAGCAAGGTGAAGGTCAAGAACGTACAGAACGTAAACCTCGTCAAACTCGTGCACCACGTGGTGAACGTAGTGAAAATACGCGTAATACGCGCTCTAACAATGGTCGCAATAGTCAAAACCGTAACAACAACCGTCCAAATAATCGCTCCACAAACCGCAACAATCAAGAGGCTCCTGTGGAATTAGTAGGTCGTACACCAAATGGCGCTAATAAGGGTAAGTTCCAAATTATTCCGTTAGGTGGCCTTGGCGAAATCGGTAAAAATATGACCATTTTCCAATATGAGGACGAAATCATTATTCTCGACTCTGGTCTTGCGTTCCCTAGCGAAGATATGCTTGGCGTAGATATCGTTATTCCTGATATGAGCTATATCATCGAGAATAAGGATCGCGTGAAAGCTGTCGTAATTACCCATGGTCACGAGGACCATATTGGTTCCTTGGCGTACCTTATGAAGGAAATTAACTGCCCAGTATATGCAACAAACCTCGTTTGTGGTTTGATTGAAGGCAAATTCAAAGAGCATAAAGTATCTCCAAAATGTCTTCGCACGATTGCTGCAGGCGATGAAGTTCAAATTGGTTCTGTAAATGTTGGTTTCATCCAAACAAACCACTCCATCCCTGACTCCTGTGCTGTGTACTTCGATACACCAATCGGTACTGTGCTTCATACAGGTGACTTTAAAATCGACCAAACCCCAGTTGATGGCCGTTTGATGGATATGCACAAATTTGCTGAGCTTGGTAATAAAGGCGTGTTGGCCTTGATGTCCGACTCTACAAACGTTGAAAAACCAGGTACTACAGGCTCTGAAAGCTCTGTAGGTCCTGCTATTAAACAAGCTGTTGGAGAAGCGAAAGGCCGCGTTGTATTGGCTACCTTCGCATCTAACGTATCTCGTATCCAACAAGCTATTGATGCGGCAGTTATGTTCAACCGTAAGGTTGTCGTTATGGGCCGCAGCATGGTAAATGTTACAGAAATCGCTCAAGAACGCGGTTACTTGAACATTCCACCAAATACAATCATTGACGTAGATGTAATGCACAACTATACTGATGATCAAATCATGATCTTAACAACAGGTTCTCAAGGCGAACCAATGGCAGGCTTGTCCCGTATGGCTACTAGCAACCACCGTACTGTAGAATTGGCACCAAATGATACTGTTATCATTTCTGCTACACCAATTCCTGGTAACGAAGGTGCTGTAGGTAGAACCATCGATAACTTGCTCCGATTAGGTTGTCACGTTGTATATGGTAAAGATCGTGGTATCCACGTATCTGGTCATGCGAGCCAAGAAGAGCTTAAAACAATGCTTAACCTTGTTCGTCCAGAATACTTCATCCCAGTTCATGGTGAGTACCGCATGTTGCGCCGCCATGGTGAACTTGGTGTTGCTATGGGCGTAGATCCTAAGAAAGTCCTTATCGGCGATAATGGTCAAATCTTTGAATTCGATAAAGATGGTGGCCGTAAAGCTGGTCGTGTACAAGCTGGCGCTATCTTCGTAGACGGTCTTGGCGTTGGTGACGTAGGTAACATCGTTATCCGTGACCGTCAACAATTGGCGCAAGAAGGTATGGTTATCGTTGTAATGGCGATGGACAAAGCTTCTGGTACAATCGTGGCTGGTCCAGACCTCGTATCTCGTGGCTTCGTTTACGTACGCGATGCAGAAGAACTTATGATTGCTGCAGAACACCGCGTAGACCAAGTTCTTGAAGAATGCGAAATGCAACGCATTAAAGATTGGACTACTATCAAGCAAAACGTACGTGACGCATTGGGTAAATTCTTCTATGATAAAACTCGCCGTCGCCCTATGATCTTGCCGATTATTCAAGACGTATAATCACATACAATATATAAAAGTACCGCACCTCATGGTGTGGTACTTTTAACATGTTAAAAGGAACCTTTTAAATCTACCATAAATAGCGGTGCTATCGCATTTGTCTACTATATAGGGTATTTGAAGTTACCTTTTTAAACTGTTATAATTAAAAGATACCAATTAATCTATCTTCTTTTATTTAGAATGGAGATTTATGAAACAAACAAATACTAGAGCGATGGTAGAGACAGCATTTGTATCGGCCATCGTTGTTATGTTAACCATAGTAGGTTCTACGGTTCCTATCCTCAGTTTGCTAGCAACCTTGGTTGCACCTGCTGGGATTGCACTCATTGGTATCCGTTGGGGCAGCCGATATAGTTGTGCTGCATCAGTGGTGGCATTCGTTCTTGTTTCCCTTTTAGTAGGTCCATTAATGGCAATGGCAACCATCTTGGCATATTCCTTGCCTAGTATTTTCTTGGGTGAAGCTTTCAGAGCCAATTGGTCCTTTGGTAAGCTCATCGTTATACCCGCCATTGCACTTACGTTAACGAGCCTTATAGGGATTCTCGTGTCGGCAGGACTTACATCCTTTGATTTATCTCAGATTAATCATATGATTGATGTAGACCTTAAGAATGCTATTATTGAATCTGTGAAACAGCAACCTATGACACAAGAGCAAATGAATGAGTATATTAACCGCTTAGATTTTGCTTTTGATCAAGCAAAGCGTATGCTCTTAGCGTACTGGTTTGCTGCTAATGTAATCGTAACCTATATTTCAGCGAAGCTTGTATGCTATATTGGTCGTCGTACAAATAGTGTTATGCGTACGTTGCCAACAATGGATACATGGCGCATGCCGATTTGGGGTGCTGGTACATTAGCAGTAGGTATTATCCTTGCCTATGGCGGTCAGTACTTGGGCTATGCTAATGGTATTCTTTCAGATATAGGCCTCAATATAGCCTTATTTGGTGGCATGATATGTGGTCTAAATGGCATTACATGTTTGCTATCCATTATGAAGTCTTATAACTTGGCAGGCATCTTTAAGTTTGCTATTGTAGGGTTCCTGTATGTGATGAGTCCAATGGCACTCGTTATATATGGTATTTTAGATATGTTTTTAGATATGCGAGTGCGTTTCCAAAAACGTAGCTTGTAATAGAAAGGAGGCCGTTATGAAATCCTTTCAACGAAAATGGGAAGGTTTAGAAGTTACCATTATTACCGTTATCATATTGTTGTTATTATTGCTGGCCTATTTGAACTGGGCCATTGCAGTTTTAGCACTAATTATCGTAGTAGCGGCATATTTGGTTAACTACAATACCCTTCATAACCGGCGTCGTTTAGCGAGGGAACAGTTTGGGGCGATGATGAAAAACGTCACACAAGCTTCTAACTTTGCTTTACAAAACTTACCAATGGGGATTGCTCTTGTTAATAAACAAGGTACCCTCGTATGGAATAATAGCGTCTTTGCAGACTGGGTTACAGTAGACTGGAATAAACTTCAAAAAATGTCAGCTCTATTGCCTGGCTTCCGTATCGATAAAATCTGGGGCAAATCTGGATATATGACGGAGAAATATGATGAAAGATATTTCCAAATCATCTATAAATTCATCGATCCTCGTGATACACGACCAGATATCAATAGCGAAGATGAATTAGCAGAACACGCGGTAATGGCGCTTTACTTTAAGAATATTACAGACTTAGAAAAGGCCCGTATTAAAGCCGAAGAAGATCAGCCTGTGTGGGGCATGATTCAAATCGATAATCTCGAAGAATTGACAAAAGGTCTTAGTGACCGTGAGTATACTAGCGTTTGGACAGATATTAATAACATTATTATGGATGAAATTGATAGACAAGAAGGTTTCATTCGTAACTTCCAAGATGATATGTATACTTTTGCTATTTCTCGTGGTGCACTTCATGCGATGGAGGAAGATGGGTTTAAAATCCTTGAGAAAATCCGTAAATTGCCTTCTCCCCGTCAAGTGCCAGCAACAATTTCTATCGGGATTAGCGAGAACGTAGGCTCTGTAAAAGAGGTATCGAGCCGAGCTCGTGCCGCCTTAGATATCGCATTAGGTCGCGGTGGTGACCAAGTGTGTATTATGGATGGTGAAAGCACCCGCTTCTTTGGGGGTAATACAGCTGGCGTTGAGAAGAATACTCGTGTTCGTGCTCGTGTTGTATCACAAGCCTTACATGAGCTTATGCTTGATTCCGATAAAATTCTTGTGATGGGTCATAAGCGTGAGGATTATGATGCGTTAGGTGGTATTATCGGTGTTGTAGCTATTGCACGTACCTTGGGTAAAGAATTACGCATCGTACTTTCAAAGGAAACAAGCGCCATTGATAAAATGGTAACTGTTCTGAAAGAATCTGAGTTCTGGACAGAACATATCATCACCCCTGAAGCGGCAAAAGCTTGGGTAGATGCTAATACGCTCACCATTGTTTGTGATACACATCGCCAAGAAATGGTAGCAGCTCAAGAGGCTCTTGAAATTTCTGAACGACGCATCGTTATCGACCATCATCGTCGTGCAGCGGACTTCGTAGAAAACCCATTGCTTACGTACTTGGAACCAACGGCATCATCTACATCTGAGCTTGTTACAGAGCTTGTACAATATGCAGGTGGTGGCGTAAAACTTTCAAAGTCAGAAGCAACAGGTATTTATGCTGGTATTGTGCTCGATACGAAAAACTTTGTGCAACAAACTGGGGCACGTACCTTTGAAGCGGCCGCATTCTTACGCCGTGCAGGGGCAGATATTGAAAAGGTTAAACAATTATTTATTGAAACCTTCGATTCTGTTCAATTGCGTGCTAAAATGGTATTTGAAGCCAATCGTACTGAAGGGATTGCTATTTCCGTAGCACCTGAAGGTTTGAAGGATATGATGGCATTAGCTGCACAAAGTGCGGACATGCTTATCAGTAATGAAGATATTGAAGCAGCCTTTGTACTGTATTCCTTGAATGATGGCGGTATCGGCGTTAGTGCTCGATCCAAAGGCAAGGTAAACGTACAAGTTGTAATGGAAGCCTTGGGTGGTGGTGGTCACAGAACCGTGGCTGGTGCCCAATTACAAGGTATGACGATAGAGGAAGCGAAGAAGGCTATCTTAGACCATGCTCTTGAAGCCCTTCATTCCGCTGAGAAAGAGGAGGAAGAACAATGAAAGTAGTATTGTTAGAAGACGTTAAAAAGGTTGGTAAAAAAGGCGAAATCGTTGAAGTTAGCGATGCATATGGCCGTAATGTATTAATCAA